>WPCH01311497.1_pt1 | contig 33684 bp, 32 predicted proteins | sample 5399881 | NCBI WGS metagenome assembly WPCH01 (sample SAMN12869468, study PRJNA574797) | sludge metagenome | isolation source: wastewater treatment of pH5 | place: China:Beijing | collected 2019-05-20
TATCCTTTATGAACCAGTCATAAATGCTGTAAGGAGAAAGTAAACTAGTCTGTGATATCATCATAAACTTATTATAGTAGACAATTACTTAAGAACAAAAAAATAACATGTAGATTGTCCTACATGTATATATTAGGAGAAAACATATGACACTAAGAGCATCTCTTATGGCTTCTATAGAGGCCTTAAAAAAAGAAGTCGCATTAATGGCTGATTATGCATTAGCCAACTTGAAAGAAGGACTTATCTCATTTAAAACGAATAATTTCGAATTAGCAAAAGAAGTGATGAAAAAAGATGAAGAAGTTGATCGTTATGAAGAAGAAATAGCTAAACAAGCACTTAAAATCATTTGGAAAGAACAACCTGTAGCAAGCGATTTAAGACTTGTAACGGGGATATTAAAATTAATCACCGATTTAGAACGAATCGGAGATCATGCATCTGATATTGCTGAAATGACATTACACTTAGAAAACACTAGAAATCAACGTGTTATGCCCATCAGTACTAAAATGAGTGAAATCGTTGAACACATGGTTTTAAAATCAATTGATGCACTCGTTAAAGTAGATGGCGATTTAGCGAACAAAGTCATTCAAATGGATGATGAAGTAGATGAGTTGTTTAAAAAACTTATTTTAAAAATGACGAATGAACTTAAAGAAGAAAAAATTGATCCTAATGAAGCGATATATACATTAATGGTTGCTAAATATTTAGAACGTGTTGGTGATCATGCAGTAAATATTGCTGAATGGATTATCTTTATGGTTAGTGGATTACATAAAAACACATTATTATTTTAGGAGATTCATATGGCTATTATCTATTTTGTTGAAGATGATCAATCGATTAGTTACATCATAGAAAAAACAATTGAACATGCAGGACTCAAAGGAATCGGTTTTCAAAAAATCGAGGATTTTAAGCAAGCCTTAAATAAACAAGTTCCTGACATGATTTTATTAGATATCATGTTACCAGATGGCTCGGGTCTTGATTTACTAAAATCCATTCGTAAATTCAATAAAGATGTACCGATTATGATGATATCTGCTCTTCAAAACGAAATGGATAAAGTGATTGCTCTTGACTTAGGAGCAGATGATTATATGACAAAACCCTTTGGTGTGCTTGAAATGACTTCTCGCATTCAAGCAAGACTAAGACATAAACTCATGAAACAACCTTTGATTATAGTAGGTAATGTGGAGTTAGATGATGAGCAACACCAATGCAAAATTGATCAAAAACTTATTTATTTGACCAATAAAGAATATCATATATTAAGACTATTAATGAAAAATAAAGGCACTGTTCTTCAAAAAGAAGTGATTTTTCAATCTGTTTGGGAAACTAACTTTATGGGAGAGACAAGGACTTTAGATATGCATATTAAATCTTTACGTCAAAAATTATTGGAAAATCAAGCTGATATTGAAATACTAACCGTACGTTCGGTAGGGTTTAAACTCATATGAAAAAGACGGTCATTAGAAACAATTTATTGCTTTTATTAGGCGTTTTTCTACTGTTTTTTGTGCTGTTTTTTTATGTAATATATTATTATGAAAAAAACCAACAAAAAGAGTATATGGATTATATTATTAGCGATATTAAGCAGACATATGATATGTATGAGGGGACTGTAGAATCTTTTGTCGTTGATTATGATGGTGAGCAAAGACGTATTACTATACTTGATTCACAAGGTTTTGTTTTAGCTGATACACATGATGAAATCATTGGGACTGACAAAAGTTCAAGACCTGAGATTAAAGATATTGGTAAGGTTTATACTAGAAGATCAGCAACGATTGATCGAGATCTCATTTATATTGCTACATATGCAGAAGATGGAAATATCATTCGTGTATCCATCTCTTTAGAACCGATTTTAAAGGTTTACGAACAAGTCATTTTAATCTTTTCTATAGGTGGCATTATTTTAATGGTTTTCTATTATTTGGGATTGATTAAAGTCAACAAAAACTTACTAAATCCGTGGATTCAAGTGAAAAATGGATTGATTGCTCTTAATCGTGGTCAGTACCAGATGATGTCACTCACGAGCCCGTATCCAGAAATAAATCAAATCATGCATGAAATGAATCAAATAAACCTTGAAACACAAAAAAATCTTCATCAAATCACAAGTTATCAATTGCAACTAGATAAGATTTTAAATGAGATGAAACAAGGTATTATCTTATTCAATCAAAAAAGTGAGATTATTTACTACAATTCAGATGCACAAAAACTTTTTGATTTAAATGAAAAATCAATTTTTGCACCAAGTTATCAATTAATTAGAAATCCTCATATTCATGAAGGTATTGATAAAGCCAACCAAGTAAGTGAAGTATCTAATTTTGACATTATCCATAAAAATAGAACCATTGAATGTAGAATTCTACCACTTCAAAGTAAAGTCTTCTTACAGACATCACCAACAGTTTTATTACTACTCATTGATGTGAGTCAGCAACGTCTCATCGAACAAATGAAAAAAGATTTCTTCTCACATGCCTCACATGAGTTAAAAAGCCCGTTGACAGCTATAAAAGGACATGCCGAATTAATCATGCATGACATGGTTAAAAAAGATGAGGTTAAAAAAAGTACAGAACAAATTATAAGGCAAACCGAAATGATGGCTTTACTTGTTGAAGATATGCTTATGTTATCAAGACTTGAAAACTTCAAAGAAATACCTGATGAATCATATCGTCTTGATGATATTTTAAAGGAAGTCATTAACCAAATCACACCTTTTAGTAAGCAGAAACAAATAGAACTACACATCGAACTCGAACCGGTTGAGATGGTTTGTGACCCCTTGGATATACAAAAATTATTCAAGAATGTGATTGAGAATGCAATCAAATACAGTGAAGTAGATAAAGAAGTATGGATTATACTTAAACCATTCAATCAACAAATCGAGTTCACTGTGAAAGATCAAGGCATTGGTATTGGTGAGGAGCATCAACAACGGATATTTGAGCGTTTCTATCGTGTTGATAAAGGTCGTCTTGATGGTGGAACAGGGCTTGGTTTGGCGATTGTTAAGCATGTTGTTATGAAGTATCATGGGCAAATGGATTTAACATCAAGTCTAGGAAAAGGAACGACAATTACGATTATATTATAAAAAAATGAAGGTGCAAAACACCTTCATTTTCTACATATATACCATCTATCATGGCCTGTGAAACCACATGTTCGATAAACCTTTTCAGGATCTTTGATGTTATCTAAATGCCCACTAACAGTTACAAAATCAGCTATTTCTTTCATTCTCATTAAAAGTGAATTAATGATAGATTGCCCATATTTTTGTCCTTGATATTTGGGTAAGACCTGAACCCACTCAATCCAACCTTCTTTTAGATCATGATCCATACATCCAATCACACTAGCTACGATTTTATCCTCCATAACGATCTTTAACCATAATGATGAATCATATGTTTCTTTTTTAGCTAATCCTAATAAATCATCTCTATTCACTCGTATATTTTCATGTTCATAACACGCATTAATCATGGCAACAAGTTCATCCAAATCATGTTTAATACTTATGCGTTCTACAGCATAAATAGGTTGATTGATATGCTTTAAATGATGGATCAAACGAAAGTAAGTATGCACTTGATATGATTTGAGTTGATTGAGTGTCATTGACTCATGATGAAAAATTAAAAGATGATCAGGTTTAACAAAATCTTTCATTTTTGCATAAGGTATGGAATATGTTTTGCATGGATTAGTTAGATAAACTTCTTTAGAAATCATTGGATATCTCCTTCAAATTCATATGGATTATAACATAAAAAAAACGATGGATAAACCCATCGTTGATCTTTAAGTGGCAGGAGTAGCAGGATTCGAACCCGCACCGACGGTTTTGGAGACCGCTATGCTACCGTTGACACCATACTCCTAAGCGCATAAATAAGTATAACAAACAAAAAAATAAAATGCAATCCATAAAGAAAAAAAGATGGAAATTATTTTCCATCCTTTGGTGTTGGTTCAGGATCTTTAAAGATTGGTTCTGCATTGACACTTTGACTAGATTTACTCGATTGATCAATATGTCTGAATTTTCTTCTTTCCATAACTCTCTTATGGAAGAATAAGAAGTAAGTAATGACAAGAATAATGAGTGTATAAATGATGATAGTTCTCCAGATAATCCAATTATAAGCTTTTAAGCTAAATTTATCATCAACAAGTCCAAATGCTATCATTTCTTCTTCGGATGGGGTGGGATTATCGAATTGTTCTCTTAATCTATACTGATCTGGAGTTATTGAAAAATTATTTTCTTTCACAAAAGCAGGCTCATCATTTTCTGTTTGCTCAGTAGCAAGAAATAAATATTGATCATTATAAATATAACCATCACTATTTTTTTCACCTGTAGAATATTCGATTTGAATACGTGTAATAGATGAAAATACATCTTCTCCGACTTTCTTCAATTCACCTTCGGTATCAAACATATAAATAAAAGGAATAGATAACGTATTATCTGGGTAGAAGATATTACTTGTGTAATTCACATACTCATTACCGAGCTTATGTGTCGCTTCATCGAAAGTAATGGTTAACTTAATGATGGGCTTCTCAATGACTTCACCCTCAGAATCTTTAATCTCTACATCATATAGATAAACTAAAAATCCATTAACTTTTTCTTTATTATCGGTTGCACCTAGTAGATATATACCTAATTTAAAATCAACATCAGGATGATCTTTATCATCGAAAGTTGGGAATAAGGGTTCACTTTGAAAATAATCTAAACCTAATATAGTACTTAAGCCTTTTAAATAGACAGGTAAATTAGATTCTTCACCTTCCATGTTATCTTTAATAAATGCCTCATAACTTTTGATATTTCCGTATTGCATAACAGGAACGGTTGCCATTAATACTAAGATGATGAATAAGAAACGTCCAACCCACTTTAACACATACATCACACCTTTCCTAAATAGAATACTAGAATTCTAAAGAATTCACAACCAAAAATAAAAATTTACATAATTTCACTTTACAAAAACCCATTTTATTGTATAATAGTAATTGCGCTATCACTATGGCGGCCGTGGCGAAGCGGTAAACGCATCGGATTGTGGCTCCGACATTGGAGGGTTCAACTCCCTTCGGCCGCCCCACTATAGCACACAGGCCCATAGCCAAGGGGTAAGGCAAGGGACTTTGACTCCCTCATCGTTGGTTCAAATCCAGCTGGGCCTGCCATTACCACATACAGGATTAATTCCTGTTTTTTTTATTTTTAATAGACATAAGATAAGGTAGTGCTATAATAAAAATGAAATAGGGCTATAGCCAAGCGGTAAGGCAGAAGGCTCTGACCCTTCGATCGTTGGTTCGATCCCAGCTAGCCCTGCCATCATCAACAAGGAAACTTCGGTTTCTTTTTTTCTAAAGTAAAATCAACAGTTCCTCCTTAATATAAATTAGGAGGATTTTTAAATGAAAAAATTAATATTATTAGGCTTACTTTTTTGTAGCATCAATGGATTTTCTTTAAGTTCACACGCTATACAGTCAATGCCAGTTGGTAGTAACTACTTATCACTTAGCAATTTAGGTGTACATCCAGAAGATCACTATTTGGCATCCATGATTGAACCCATTACTGTTGAAGCTAATGAACTTTATACGCTCGTATTATCACATAGTTTTATTGGACAAAATGCATCTTATATTGACTATTTTGAACTTTCTATTCTAGATGCAACTAATCATTCAACGTATTCTTTATTTTTTATCAATGATTCTTCAAATTTTCGATCCTATGTTGAGTTTGTTGCGCCATCACATTTAATCCGATTACTCAATATCCCAATTGACACTCAATCTAACTATGATGCTATTTTATATAAGGGTTCATATCAAGACTTTTTTGGTTTTGAACCGTTTGTTAATTTAGAAGAAGTTTTATATCAAGAAGGAGTATTACTCATGAATGTTGATTCGATATGGAGCTTAGATGCCATTAAATCATTATTTATTGCTCATAATCCACTTGGTAATTCTATTCCTATTCAAGTAATTGATGACTCCTATTCGCCATCGCATAAAAAACCAGGAACATATGCAATGACATTACTCACTACACACAACGCTATTGCGAAAACGTTCAAACTCAACATCGTTATTTATGATATTACAGCTCCCATACTTACGCTTGAAGAGGCAGTTAACATTCCTTTGACTGAGAAAATCGATATTCATGAAATCATATCTTTAGTCCACATCTCGGATAATGTTGATGATTTATCTCATGATCAAATACAAATCATTGATGATCAATACACTCAAGCAAATCAAGTTGGGATGTATACCATACGCATATCGATTAAGGATTTTTCACAAAATGAAGCACAGTTAACTATTCCTGTATCCATTATTGATCGTAAAGCTCCAACAGCTTCTTATCCACGACAACTCTTTGTATACAATACAGATACACCACTAACAAATGATTGGATACTATCCAAATTTAACGTCATTGATGATGTTGATGGTTCATTAGTTACTAAACAATGGACAAAAAACGAATATAACCAAACAGTAAATCCAGGAATTTATGAAATGCAACTCACGACTAAAGATCAATCATTAAACTCATCAACACATACCATTTATATTCATGTGATTGATAATCGAGCACCTATATTCCTAGCAGATGAATTAATTTTGGATATGGAAGTGCATCAACATATGTCTAACGATGATATCATAGATTGGTTTTATAATAAAGCTCAATCTTCAGGACTTTCTGTATCTCATGTGCGTATACTATATAATGAATACGAGCAAGCCAATAAAGAAGAGGGCAGTTATTATATCTATCTTTCCTACCAACATGAAGGTGTTGAGCATACCAGTCGAATATTGATGAATGTTACAGATAAAAATTCGATCATACAACCCATATATATCATTTTAGCGGGTGTAATTGTTTTAATGGGAGTGAGCTTTTTGTTTATAAAAAAGAAAAAAATCTAAATTTTTAAAAAGAATTGACTCTATAAAAAATATAGGGTATAATTCTTTTTGCGCGGGTGTGGCGAAATTGGCAGACGCACTAGACTTAGGATCTAGCGGAGTAATCCGTGCAGGTTCAACTCCTGTCACCCGCACCACTTGAAATTATAACGGCTATTAGTTAGCCGTTTTTTCTTTTTATAGCAAATATTTTAAAAGCGAATCATATGATATGTTATTGACAAATGTCTAAATAGCGTCTAAAATGGAATTGAACTCCATTAATTACGAAATTAGGTGAAACTATGTATTATCAAAGACATATAGAAAAAAAAATATTAGAGGCAAAATCCATGTTTAAAGTCCTGTTGATTACAGGTCCAAGACAAGTTGGCAAGACAACGACACTTAAACACTTATTCAAAGATTCTTATAATTATGTGACACTTGATGATGTTACAGAACTTACTATAGCAAAAGAAGATCCGAAACTGTTTTTTATGAACCATCCATTGCCATTAATTATTGATGAGGTTCAGTTAGCTCCAAGCCTTTTCCGTGAAATAAAACGTATCGTCGATAACCTTGAAGTCTATGGACAAATCATCCTGACTGGATCACAAACATTTCACTTAATGGCGCAAATTACGGAAACATTAGCTGGTAGAATTGGTATCTTAGAGTTTCAAGGGCTTTCCTTAAGAGAAATTAATGAAGAAAACTTTAACATGTCGTTTGTGCCTAATGATCTTTTCATAAAGTCTATTCGAAAGCCAATGATGGAGGATTTGTGGACAATCATTCATAAGGGCAGTATGCCTGAGTTATACAATAAACCTGAAATTGATTGGCTATTATACTATGCCTCTTATGTCAGAACGTATATTGAACGAGATGTAAGAAGTTTACTGAATGTAAAAAATCTGGATACGTTTTCTAGATTTATCATCAGTGTGGCTGCAAGAACAGGGAGTATATTAAACTATACGAATATATCTAATGAAATTGGTGTAGATATAAAAACTGTTCAAAGTTGGATTAAAGTGTTAGAAGCCTCTGGGATTATCTTATTGATTAAACCTTTTTCGAATAATGCTTTAAAAAGAACAATTGAATCACCAATGCTATATTTTCTAGATACAGGTCTCGTCTGTTATTTACTAAAATGGACTACGAAAGAAACGCTTCAAAATGGTGCGATGAGTGGCCAGATACTAGAGACTTATGCTGTCTCTGAGATTGTTAAGTCATTTAAAAATAAAGGTATTCATGAGATACCAATCTATTTTTATCGTGACAAGGATATGAAGGAGATTGATCTTATCGTTGTAGATCAGGATAAACTTTATCCAATTGAAATTAAAAAAGCAATGAATCCTGTAAAATCAATGGCTAAAAACTTCAGAGTTTTAAAAAGAGCAATAGGATTTGTTGTTGATAAAGAAATTATACTTTGTTTGATAGAACGCAATACCTATTTATCGGATAATCTTTTAGCCTATCCAATAAAGCTTATTTAAGGAAGAACTACTATGAGCATATTCGATATTACAAGTCATAATTCTTTAAGAAGAGGTTTTGATTATTATGAATCAAAACGTGTATCAAAACTTACCAAAATAAACGACTCAGACTATGAGGCGATAGTGCGTAATAGTGAGAACCATGAATATCATGTGTGTATTAATACGAATCATCCTAGAAAATCGACATGTAATTGTCCTCATGCAGATGGAAGAATGATTTTTTGTAAACATAAAGTTGCAGTATTTTTTGAAATTTTTCCAAACGAAGCCAAAATGTTCAAAGAGGATATTGATGCTCATGAAAAAGAAGCAGAAAAGATTGTTGAAAATCATCTTAGAAAACAAAGGGAACGGTATGAAGAAGTGAAGGCATATGTCGATCAACTGCCTTTAGAGTTAATGAAAGAAAACCTCATTCAATTTATGATGTCTGAATATGATGAGGAAGATGAATATATTGACTCATATTGAATGATTACTCTAGGTCATAATTAGGTTTTCTTTGTATCAAAATAGATTACACAACATATATAACAAGCAAAGGTTTGATACAAAAGCGAATCACTATTCGCCTCAAGTATCAAGTCTTTTTTAGCTTTAGTAAGCTTTTTTCTTACTTTGAAATTTACTTATAATCATTGTTTTTAAGTAAATATTAAATTAACACCTTAGAATCAAAAGAGCTTTTTGTCAAGTGAATACGGCAAATAATATAGAATAAAACCATATTATTAATGTAAAAATTGGGGTATCGTTTTAATTAGATGTTTTTTTCTACACTGTAGAAATCAAAGGTAAGAGATGAAAGTGAAGTGGAAAATCTACAAATTTAAAGAACGACTCGAGGTATCTAAGCGCTTTTAATCTAGCGAGGAAATATTTATATCTGTTAAGAAAAGCGATTAATCAGAATAAATATATGCTATAATAATGCTAAAGATTTCCTGAATAGAATTTTTGATGTGGTTTAGTAGCTATGGCGGTAAGAGAGCATGAAGTATAATATACCAATCCTGTTAATATAGAACGAATGAAAAAAGCGATTATGTATGATATTACAAAGTCTCAGTATAAATCAAATTTAATATTACATAATTGGAAGGAAGTGTATCATGAGTACCGTTTGTTCAAACTGCAAAAAAAACATACACAGCAATGAAATTACTACTATTAATGCAAACAATCAAGTTGTATGTAGTTGCTGTGGTTCAGTGAATAAAATTATTAGTTCGTCACATCACTATTTTTGGAGCAAACACTACAAGTTAGGCTATTTGAGTAAACTGTTCTTTGTTATCATTGGGGCAATCGTATTTAATGAGATCAACACACCACAAAATGATGAAATGGCTGTCTTGATATTTGTAGGCCTGATTATTTGCTTTCCTTACTACCGACAACTGTATAATCTAGCTTTAAAAGGTAATCTTTCAATCTTGACCTTTTTTGTTCCTGACAATTTGCCAACATATGAAGTAACTACAAAACACTACCGAGGTGGTAACTATATAGGCGAGGAAAAACATACAGAAACTAATGGTGGAGAAGTTGGGTTTGTGTTAGGATTAATACTATTTGCAATCCGAATCTGGCTATCCTTGATTGCACTGTTCATTCTGACGTTTTTAACGATTGTCACAATTATTCCATTTCAATTTATCATGTCAATTGTAAGAAAAATCAAGTCAAATATTGAACTGAAGCATGTTAATAACCGTTTCTCAAGTTACAAAAGCGAGTATGGTGTTGTTATTAAAGACTATCCGTTAGAACTATCGGGATTTCTCCATAAACTTGCTGATAAACATAAATCGATTCATTTTGACTATGAAGGTAGATATTTGACGGTTGATCGAAATGTGATTTTAATAAAAACACTAAAAAGTTTGCGCAAGATTCAATCAAAATATGGCAAAAAAGGGTTATTAATTTCTGACTATTATATTTTGAATATCAGTAGTTGATCAGGATAAATGCTTTGAATAGAATTTAACAATGTAAGTCTTTAAGCGTTTATATAGTTTAATGAAATTCTGTGTAACGAAGAAGTTTTTCGACACAAGAGATTTCTTTTTCAATTAATTGAAGTTAACTGTGATGGTAATTGAAGCATCCATGACACATACTTTTTGGTTGATTAAATCCAATAGGTTTAACTGTTGCTTGGGTTTTTAAGTTATCAAGAAACAATAGATAATGCTTTCAAGGGCTAAATATATATTGAGGACATTGAGTTTCACTAAAAAAGCATTATATTTCCATTTTGGATAGTGCTAAAATATCAATAGACTGATTCAAACCTATCAATAGTTTAAATTGGAAAGAACAGATAAACCTAGTCATCGTATAATAAGTGTATAACAAATAAAAGGAGCAGTTTACATATGATTGGAAACCAAATTAAGAAGTTACTACAGCAACACACATAACACTGAATGGTTTGATACAAAAGCGATTTACTAATCGCCCTATGTATCAGACCTTTTTTTCGTGCATAAAGGGAAGTTTTTCCTATATTCCAAAATCAGTTAAATAATAAAAATCTCTATTAGGGGTATAAATAGATTGATAGTAGATACTTCATATATTAGATAACACGATTACAGCCTTAAATACACGTGTCAATAACATTTAAATTTTGTACATAAATCACTCTAGAAAAATGTACATACAGAATATGTTATCTGTTCTGTTTTGAAGCCATGAACTCCTTTCTTTCTTTTAAACGGTAGCTTTCACCAACAATCTTTACGACAGTGCTGTGATGTAGCACCCGATCCAGAATTGCTGAAGATATTGTTAAATCCTGAAATATGTCACCCCATTCACCAAAATTCTTATTGGTCGTAAAAAAGGTGGGAAAGTGAGAAGAGAAAAAATGGGAGAAAATCAAAGTAATAAAACAGTTGACACAATCGTTTGTCCGTGCTGCGCAGAAACAACAATTATTAATTTATTTGATATTTGTCCAATCTGTGGATGGGAACACAACCTAACACAGCTAGAAGATCCTGATTTTGAAGGAGGTCCAAATAACCTTTCTTTAAATCAAACCAGGGAATGGTTTAGATTAAAGCGTCAAATGGATCCTGGTTATACATGGAAATTAAACGCAAAAAAAGATGGAAATCCAACATTAGATGATCTACATAGATTACAAGAAATTATAAAAGAGAAATAATCTTTGTTTTAAAATTTTATAGTGCAAGAAGGAGGATGAAACATAGAAAAACTATTTACAAGTTTTAGTGCAATTATATTGATCGGTGTATAAGCAAGTAGTAATATCAATTTAAATCAATTTTTTAGTTTTATGGAATCAAGTATTAAGTTTTTATCTACAATAGTTGTGGGCATTTTTCAAGTATTCATAACGATAATAGAAGCCATATTGTAATTTACTAAGGAGATAAACCATGAATACCCAAATACCAAAATGATCCAATCTTCATTAAGTTGAGAAGGGGTCATTTTCCTTTTGGTGTAATGTGATATTTAACTTCATCGCAATCCTATCAATTACTTTTAATATGTTAAGTGGTGGGTAGTTCACAAACCAATACATTTCCAAAACATGCATTGTAAAAAAGACAAAACATACATCATATAATTGACAAAACGTACATTATAGAGTATGATGAATTCAAGAGGTGGTTATGATGACGAATTCAAATAATACATATTTACCTAGATTAATTGAAAAACCAATCACAGAATCGATGAAAACTAATGGCTGCATTGTCATTGAAGGACCTAAATGGTGTGGAAAATCAACAACTTCAGAAAGATTCGCTAAAAGTGTTATTAAACTTCAAAAACCAGCTACCTATAAACAATATAGAATTCTTGCTGATATAGGTGATGATAATTTACTATCTGGAGAAAAGCCAGTACTTTTTGATGAATGGCAAAAAATACCAGAACTATGGGACTATGTAAGAAACTATATTGATGAAACATCAGGAAAAGGGTTATTTATTTTAACGGGATCAGCTAAACCGATTGAAGACAAAGAGCGCCATAGTGGTATTGGGCGTATGAAGAAAATCATCATGCGGACAATGAGTCTGTGGGAAAGTAATGAAAGCAGCGGAGAAGTATCACTAAGAAATTTATTTGATAACACTAAGAATGTATCAGGAAAGAATAGATACCAATTGAAAGACATCGCTCATATTATTTGCAGAGGTGGATTTCCAAGTGCTGTTATTGAAAAAGATAAAGACATCTCTTTGAATTATGCAAAAGACTATGTGAACACACTTGTATCAACAGATATTACGAGTGTCGATGATATTAAAAGAAACCCAAAAAGAGCTAGAGCGATATTAAAATCATATGCACGAAATATATCAACCCCAGCTAAAATGACAACGATATTAAAAGATGTTGAATCCAATACAGATACTCAAGATATTCGTACAATCAATTCATATATTGATGCATTTTCAAAATTGTTCGTTATTGATGAGACTGAAAGTTGGACACCTAAACTTAGATCAAAGACCGCAATCAGAACTACTAGTACAAAACATTTTGTTGATCCATCCATAGCCACTGCAATATTAGATGCTAATCCAAATGATCTTATACAGGATTTAAACACTTTTGGCTTACTATTTGAAAACCTTGTCATCAGAGATTTAAAGATATATACACAGTCATTAGATGGCAACGTATATAATTACCGTGATAAATCAGGGTTAGAGGCAGATGCGGTGATTCATTTAAATGATGGTAGATGGGGTCTCATTGAAATTAAACTTGGTGGTGAAACATTAATCAATGAAGGTGCATTAACCTTAACAAAACTAAAAGAAGTAATCGATCAAGACAAAATGAATAAACCAGCATTTTTAGCTATCATCACGGCTACCGATTCATTTGCATATAAAAGAGAAGATGGCATCTATGTTATACCTATTGCATGTTTAAAACCATAAAAAACCATTAGCGGTGTAAAATATAGATACTATGTCAATTGAATCAAGGGTGCTAAATGGTATCTCTGTAAGTTCTTTACCACATATAACAATGAACTGACTCCAAAAAGTTAAAGAGAAGGTATAGTCATAATACCTAATCTTGAACAAAGGAGTCTTTTTTGTATATAAAGCAAACTAAACTAGTCTTTTTTAATTTTTATTGTTTTTAACCTTAACTACTCAACAAAATCTTGATTTAGGTCAAGGTTTTTATTTTTTAATATCGATATACTATAGGTAGAAAGGGTGAATAAAAAATGAAAAAAACGATGATACAATTAGAAACATTAACATGTCCATCATGCATTAGAAGAATTGAGGGAACGATGGGTAAACAAAAAGGTGTTAGTAGTGTTGAAGTGAAATTTAACGCATCAAAAGTAGAAATTCTCTATGATCCAACCATCACATCATCAGATGATTTAGGTCATACAATTTCTAATCTTGGATATAAAATACTCGAGATCAAATGAAATATCTAACTTGGACTAAAAAACATGTATATATCTTGAGTTTATCCATCTTGTTCCTGATTTCAATCGTCTTCAACAAATTCGAGCAATCATTGATAGCGATTGCCTTAATGAGTGTACTGACGATACTTGCAGGATATCACATATTTAAGAAAGCTTTTATGGATCTATGGTATAAAATGATTGGTATTGACTTACTCGTAACCATTGCGGTTGTTGCTGCTTTTATAATTGGTGATTACTTTGAAGCAGCAGCAGTCACTTACCTGTTTACATTAGGACACATACTGGAAAAATCAGCACTAGAGAAAACGAGAAGTTCATTAAAGAAATTATTAGATTTAAAACCGAGTGAAGCAAGAAGACTTCTTGATCATCAAGAAGAAATCGTTTCATTAGATTCTCTAAATATTGATGATATCTTGCTAGTTAAACCTGGTGAAAAAATACCTACAGATGGCATTATCATTGAAGGATCTGTCTTGATTGATGAGCAAATACTCACAGGTGAGTCCGTACCTGTTGAAAAAGGCATAGGGGATGCTATCTTAGGGTCCACATTGCTTCAAACAGGATACATGAAAATGAAAGTTTCTCATGTTGGAGAGGATACAACCTTAGCAAGAATGATTCATATGGTAGAAGAAGCTCAAGATAAAAAAGCTAAAACTCAAAAATTTATGGAAGTATTCTCAAGATATTACACACCACTGATTGTCATATTATCGATTGTGATCTATTTTTTAACAAAAGATATCCGCTTAGCCATAACAGCGCTTGTTATTGCATGCCCTGGTGCATTAGTAATCGCTACTCCTGTGTCATTTGTTGCAGGTATTGGTCACGCTGCAAAGAAAGGTATCTTGTTTAAAGGTGGCGATTCGATTGAAAGATTAGCGAAGGGTAATCTATTGTTTTTTGACAAAACGGGAACGTTAACTCAAGGAAAACCTGAACTGAAAAAGATTTACACCTTTGATTATGATGAAAATGAACTGCTTAAAATAGCATCGATTGGTGAATCATATAGCGAACATCCCTTAGCATCAGCTATCATTGATGAAGCAAGAAGAAGATCTTTAACAACACATGATCTACCAAAGGAATCGGAACTCATCATTGGAAAAGGCGTCAAATTCAAGTATAATAACATTAGGTATATGATCGGTAACAATAAAATACTTGAATTTCCATTAAAGAATGAAGTCGCATCAACAATTGATGCATTTGAAGATATGGGCTATACTACATTAATCATGGCAGATCCACAAAGAGTTTTAGGTTTGTTTGCGATTGCTGATGGATTAAGAAATCATGCCAAGAAGGTTATCTCAGAAGTAAGATCATTAGGTATTAAAGATATTATCATGCTAACAGGCGATCAAGATCGTGTTGCTAAGCAAGTTTCAGATGAAGTCGGCATTAAGACATACCATGCAAAACTGTTACCCGAAGATAAAGCAAATATCGTAAAAAGTTATCAAGAACATCATCAAACCATTTTCGTTGGCGATGGCATCAATGATGCGTTAGCTCTTTCATATGCTACTGCATCTGTTGCTATTGGTGGTGTGGGAAAAGACTTGGCGATGGAAACTGCAGATGTAGTGTTGATGAGTGAAGATTTATCTAAATTATCAACTGCGATTAAAATCAGTAAAAAGGTTAAAATCAATATGTTTCAAAATATCATCTTTGCTTTAGTTATTGTTTCCTTTTTAATGATTGGTGTTTTATTTAAAAAAGTCACCATGTCAATGGGGATGTTAGTTCATGAATTATCAGTGCTTGTTGTGATTCTTAATGCAATACGATTATTAAAACATAAATCTAAGAAGTGAGGTTACCATGAGAAAAGATTTAGAGCCTAGCAACTGCATCAAGGCAGTCCCTATTTTCAAAAATTTATCAGTAGATGAACTCGATAAAATCATTATGATTTCAAAACACAAAAGATTAGAAAAAGGGGATTTCATCTATCAATCAGGGGATGTGCTGAATAGTTTATATGTGATCCATCAAGGTAAAGTTAAAGTCACTAGATATTCAGATGATGGTAAAGAACAAGTGATTAGGATATTATCTCATGGTGATTTTCTAGGTGAACTTGCATTATTTAAAGAAAATTCAGTTTCAACATATGCAGAAGCGATTGAATCCACGGTAGTTTGTTTGGTAGAAAATAGCAGTTTAAAAGAATTAATGGGTCAAAGTCCTGCATTAAGTATTAAGATGATGAATGAGTTATTAAGTAGACTCGATCGTGCTGAATCGATGATTGAACAAAGCAATCTTTATTCTGCAGATGCAAAGGTTGCAAGATTGCTTTTAGATCTTCAAATGCATGATTTAGTTTATTTTAAAACAACAAAGATAAATTTGTCCTCACAACTAGGGATTACACCAGAAACATTCAGTCGAAGACTTAAGAAATTTGAAGAATTAGGATATATTAAAGTTATTGATAATAAAACGGTTAAGATATTATCTAAAAATAAACTTGAATTGATTATTAATCCAGATTTAATTTAGTTATGAAGAGGATTGTCATGGGTATCTATTTCTATGGATGTATGACACTAGATGGCTATTTAGCTGATAAAGAACATAATCTCGAATGGCTTCATGAATCGGGTTCAATAGAAGAAACGAGTTTTGAATCATTTTATCAATCGATGAATATCACAGTGATGGGTAGAAAAACATTTAATGGTGGGTACATCGGTTTGGATAGGAAGCCCCCACTTCGATTAAGTGGTGGGTAGTTCACTGTTATTCTTAGTTACGATGATTAAAAGTGTGAATGCCTATGGTGCACTAGTAGGGATCTTAGGGACAATGATTGGGTTCATGAGTGGGATTTATATGCCTTTAGATGTTTTAGGTGCAGGTATGACCAAAGTCGCATCTCTAGTACCATTTACCCACATGACGATTCTATTAAAACAAGTATTACTAAAAGAACCTTATGCGTTATTACATCCTAATTTTCAAGCAGACTAGAGGTCCCATATGGCACAATCAACATCGGTGTTTTTGGCATCGATATTGCCATGCCGCTACTAATGCTTGGATCATTTGGCACCGCATTTATATTATTAGCATTCGCTTATAGAAATATGAACAAAAAAATGGTCAAGTAACCATTTATAACATCAAAAAAAAGTAATCCTCGGATTGCCTTTTTTTAGCTTTTATTTATAATAAAGCGCTTTTACAAGGGATATCATTTGTGCTATATGTCCCAATTTGATAAAATCAAACTGTGAAATGAGGTTGTTATTTTGACCATCAATGTCAATGATACGATATTATCGATTATCCAACAGGATGAGAAACTAAAAGACATTTTATTTGAGTTAGGCTTTAAGGAAATTACCAAACCAGGTATGTTACAAACCGTTGGCAGGTTTATGACACTAAAGGCAGGTTCAAGTATGAGAAAAATAGATTTAAATATGATTAAAGAAAGGCTTGAAGCACTAGGCTATCAAGTAGAGGGGGTATAAGATGAGTGAGTTCATCAACAATGTGTCTCAAAAAAGACAAGAAAAACTAAAAGAGATTATCTTAAGCTTACATAATGGGGCAACCCTAGAGGAAGCCAAAAAAGCATTTAAAGAACACTTCGAAGATGTGACGACAAAAGAAATCACCGAAATGGAACAAAGCTTAATGAAAGAAGGCATGCAGGTCGGAGAAGTCCAAAGACTATGTGACGTCCATGCTGCCGTATTTGAAGGGTCAATTTCAGATATCCACAGCTTATCTGACCATAACTCAATTCCTGGTCACCCAGTTAGAGTATTCAAACAAGAAAATGAAAGAATCGTTGAGCTGATTGAAAAAGAAATCGAACCATTTTTAACAGAAAGCGGCAAATCTGCAGATTTGATGTTAAGAGTAGGGTATGATAGATTAAAAGAAATACACAATCACTACGCAAGAAAAGAATACCTTTTCTTCCCTAAACTAGAAAAAGTTGGCATCACTGCACCACCAAAAGTCATGTGGGGTGTAGACGATGAAATCAGAGCTGAAATCAAAGACATCTTAAATGATTTGGGTTCTATTGATCAAGATGAAACCAAAACCAGAGAAAAGATTAAGTTGAATATTGCGAAAATCAAAGATATGGTATTCAAAGAAGATAATATCCTAATGCCAATGTTATTAGAACACATGACATTCTTTGACTGGGTTTTAGTTGACTCATCCTCAGAAGAAATGGGATATTTCTTAGAAAAACCAACTGAATCTTGGAAACAAGAAACCAAATCTGAACCAGAAACCATCCAACCATTCACACCTAAAACAGAAGGCGAAGTGCCATTTGATGCGGGTTCACTATCATTTGAACAAGTGAATCAAATGCTTAACACCTTACCATTTGATATGACATTTGTTGACCATGAAGGTCACGTTAAGTACTTCACACAAGGTAAAGAACGTATTTTTGATAGACCAAAGACCATCATTGGCAGACACGTATCCATGTGTCATCCACCTCAAAGTGTCCATGTGGTTGAAGAAATTGTGGAATCCTTTAGAAGTGGCAAAAAAGACAACGAAGATTTCTGGATTAAACTGAAAGATATGTTTGTTTATATTAGATACTTTGCAGTTCGTTCAAAAGAAGGACAGTTCTTGGGGACATTAGAAATCACACAGAATATTAAACCAATCAGAGAACTTGTTGGCGAAAAACGCCTAGTATCTAAGGACTAATGAAGATCATTTACATCTTATTGGGATTTCTAACGCTCGGCTTGGGTTTAATAGGTATCTTATTACCTATATTACCCACAACCCCGTTTTTATTGTTGACTTTATTCTTTTTTGCGAAAGGTTCAACAAGATTTCACACTTGGTTCATTCAAACTAAGATTTACCATAAGTATCTGAAGACTTTTGCAGAAGAAAGAAGTATGACTAGAAAACAAAAATGGCGTTTGATGATTTTTGTTGATTTAGTATTATTAACATCCATGATTATCATCAACCAATGGCTTGTAACGGTTTTATTACTCGTTGTTGGCATCCTCAAATATCTATATTTTTTCACCCAAGTTAAAACCATTAAGGACACGATATGAGTTTAAATGAAAAAAGAAAGTTCGGTTTAATCGAACACATCGGCATCACATATAGAGCGTCATTGAGCTTTTTATATAACAAACTATATAATAAACAAAATTTCATGAATTTTAAATTTAAGGAACGGATTGTGCTTGCAGTCACAGAAGTCAATGGCTGTATCATGTGTTCATATGTCCATACAAAGTTATCGCTAAAAGCAGGATTATCCAATGAAGACATCAAAGAAATCCTAGCAGGTGATTTAGACGGTATTCCAGCAGATGAATCCTTAGCGGTTTTATTTGCTAAGGATTATGCCTATAACAAAGAAACTATTGACCCAGCATTTTATGATAAATTGGAAAAGACACGTCAAGAGTCTAAATATTTGTTTGGTGGTAGATTAGCTACCTATCAATATTTAGATATGCATGTTATCGTTGAACAAGCACTAAAATTAGTAGCTAGTGAACTGAATTAAAACATAAACCAACTTTCTACTTTACAAGTTGGTTTTTTAAGTGTATCATATGATAGTGAGCACTAACTATAAAAAAAGGAGGAAGCAATGAAATACATAATCGCTTTAATTTTAAAGTATCCAATCAAAACCATGATAACAACATCGATTTTGTTAGTTGGCTTGTTTGTCGGGGTAACTCATATATCATTAAAAACAGGTAATGATACACTGATTTCAGATACAACGGATTTATATCAAGATAATGAGGCGTATCAAACGGCTTTTGGTAAAGACCCCATTATTATCATATTTGATCAGGATTCGTTATACGATCAACAAACACTCGCCTTCATGTATGAGATTCAAAAAGAAACAGAAGGCATGGCTGGCATTTATGCCATCAATAGTCCTGTGACGTTGATTAAAGAAATTAGTCAAACCATGTATGTACAAACCAATTCAGGTTTGGCACAAATGGCACAAGGCTTAATTGAGGTTTCCAATCAGTTAACTACCTTATCGATTCAGCTACAAACCAATCAACCAGCAACACCTGATGTAGAGGCCTTAAGCAACAATTTAACGTCGTTAATTACAGCTCAAAATCAACTAGGAACTGGTTTAGTGAACATGTTTAATGTCATGGATACGTTGGGTAGTAGCGTAAACAGTTTAGAATCTGACTTAAACACGTTAAAGGTTAGTCTAGATGAAAGCATGACGACAGAAATAGCTTTAGTAGATGACATGTTACTGCGCACCAGTCAACTAGAAACCAGCATAAGTAATCTAACTAACCAATCTACTTTAACCGATGTGCCTACCAATACGGCATCAGCACTTGGTCAAATTCTTTTGACAATGGTGGATTTATCATCATTACTCGAACAACAACAAACCAGTATGGCTCAGCTTTCAATGGCCTTATCTACCATGGGGACAAATCTCAATCAGATGGGGGAAAGCTTAGATGCTATCCAACAAAACTTCAATGCATTTGAACCTGGTTTTCCAACCAGTCAAGCCACCCTTGATCAAATGATCTATCAAGATGGCGAAGTGAAAGATATGTTTCAAGGCTTCATAGTGGATGGAAAATTGCGCATGGTACTTGTTTTAGAAGGCGATGTCACAGACCAAGCAGTTGATGACATCAGTGATGCCATCAATCAAATTATTTTAGAACAAGACAAAAGTGATCAAGTCTTAGTCTCAGGTAAACCTATATTAGACCGCGCGATCAAATCTTCCATGATGGAAAGTATGCAAAATATGATGCTGTTTGCCATTCTAGCGATGATCGTCATTCTGATGCTCACTTATCGTGTGAAAATGCGCTTATTGCCAATTGTCATGATTTTAGTCGCTGTGGTTGTCACAGTAGGCATCATGGGTTGGTTCAATATTGGATTAACCATGGTTTCTATGGCCGTATTCCCAGTTTTAATCGGGTTAGGGATTGATTATTTCATCCAGTTTCAAACACGATATGAAATCGAAAGGAGCGAATCATGAATCACGAACAAGCATTAATCAAAACATTAAAGAAAACCGTACCTGCTGTTCTAACAGCTATGATTTCAACCGCACTGGGGTTATTGAGTTTATATAGATCTAAAGTCCCAATGATTAATGACTTTGGATCGATGTTGACGATTGGGATTATTTTCGCTTTTATCATTGGCGTTTTGATTTTCTTACCATTTCTATATATAAGAGACAAACATTTCCCTAGTCCTATCAAAAATAAACCAAAAAAAGTAGTCAAACATAACCAGTTTGTCCATAAGTTGGCATTCGTTTCAATGAAGTTTAAATACGTGATATTATTCGTTGCCATGATACTAGCAGGTTTAGGTATCTATTTCGATTTAGATGCGAAAGCAGAAACGAATTTAGAAAACTTCATGCCCCAAGATAGTGAAGCACTTGAAGACATCAGAACACTAAGAGAAATCATAGGTTCGACAGAACAAATCGCAATCATGATTCAAGACGATGACGTATTGACACAGCGTAGTCTTGAATTAGTTAGTGATATTGAACTGTTAATAAAGACAGATTATCAAGAACGCGTGATTGAAACACAATCATTAACCACATTACTTAGCTATAGTGGTATAGACTCATATGAAGGAGATTTAGATGGGGCTTTGGAAAACTTACCCAAAGACCAGGTAAAACTCTTTATAAATGATGCTAGAACCATGATGGTAATCAATCTATCTCTACATGATATGTCGGATGAAACATTTGAACAGTTTTTAACAGATTTATCTTATGACATCACGATGACAAATGCTGATCAAATGATATCAATCACGGGGCAATCTGTGATTGATAATGAAATGATGAAAGCTTTGACAACTGGTCGATATGAAATGACTATCATTGGCTTATCTTTAATCTTCGTTACACTGTTGATTATTTACAAATCTTTTTATCGAGCGATTCTACCAATATTACCGGTCATTTTAATCGTAGGCTGGAGTGGCTTAGTCATGTCTTTGTTTGGGATTGCTTATACACCACTCACAGCCACCCTTGGCGCATTAATCATGGGGATAGGGACAGAGTTTACAGTGTTGATCATTGAACGCTATGAAGAAGAACTAGAGACATCCGCATCTTCAGGTGAAGCAATCCAAAATGCTTTATCCAAAATGGCCAATCCGATCTTGGTATCATCATTAACCACGATGGGTGGATTCAGTGCATTAATCCTATCTGATTTCGTCATTTTATCGAATTTTGGTATAATGACCTTGGTCAATCTATCATTAGCCTTATTGTCAACGTTCATCGTATTACCAACCATTATGGCTATCATGATAAATCAAGAAAAAGTACCGAAAGTAGAAACAGTATTATAAAGCGAGGAATTTAGGATGAAAGACACAAAAGACATGATTTTAAATGCGAGCATTGAGGTATTTTCAGAAAAAGGATATACCTTGACAACGACACTGGAAATCTCTAAAAAAGCAGGTGTGTCGGAAATGACATTATTCAGACATTTTCAGACGAAAAACAACCTCTTTTTAAGTGCGATTAAACAGGCAGTTGGGGAATCATTCACAAATGATATTACAATTGACTCAGGCAAGCCTTTAAAAATGTTTGTGGCAGATATCCTGCATGAAAAGCTTTTAAGTATATCCACACATCATGCTTTAATTAAAATGCTAATACGCGAAACATTAGCCAACCAGTTACCAAGTGAACTTGCGTTCACAAAAATGATTTATATGCAAATCACTGACAAACTTGAAACATACATCAAGGATAACCAATTATCACTAGACGCTAAAGCATTAGCAGACTTAATGGTTGGGATGCTATTAAAGTATGCAGTCATGTCAGATTTAAGCTATCACACACTAACTAAAAATAAACAAAAGGATTATTTGAATCCTTATCTAAATATGATTAACATATAAAGGAGCATTATTATCATATGATTGTTGTACTTTTTCTAGTAATCTTGACCTTACTAGCCATTTATGCAAATCCGTTTATTCGTAAACACAACACTAAAATTTATATTGTAGCAACCCTATTAGCGATTCTCGCATTTATATTTAAAGATAAACCAATCGCAACGCCGTTCATTCAAGGCTTTTTAGGCTTAAGTTTCTTCTATATTGTGATGATCACAGGTGCAATTGACAAGAAGTATAAAATCAAATCAAAATTTGTCACCTTGAGAAAAGAATATTCGATCATTGGGTTCATCGTAATCACACCACATGCGCTTAACTATACCATTCAAGGTTTAGATGGAACAAGAAGTTTAGAATGGTTTGGACTCATCAGCTTTTTATTAATGGTGCCACTATTTATTACATCATTTATTAAAATCAGAAAGAAGATGTCTTCAAAAACTTGGTATAAGATTCAATCATTGGCTTATATCATATACTTGTTACTCTTCATCCACTTAATATTGAATTACACTCAACCGATTAACTTGGTGCTATATTTATTTTTATTCATCTTTTATTTTGTATTAAAAACCATTAAGTATGCTAAAACTGGGAAATTAAGATAACGAAATGAATTGGTTAAAAAAGGCAACTGTACACAAGCAATTTGTGAAATTGCCTTTTTTGTTGTGGTGTTAACATTCAAAAAACGCAATATTTCCTAATTGATTTGCATAATGCTTGAAATGACATTGATATGAAGTAAACCCTTTTTAGAATAATGATAAACTATTGGGTAATTTATTCTACATAAAACACACAACTTAAGGGGAAAAAAAGAAAGATCATATTTCGATGGCGGATTACTTCAACAAATCGGTTGGACCATTTTAGGTAACTTAATCACAGCGATCACACTTGGTATTTGCTTACCTTGGGCGTTCACTATGATTTATGCATGGGAAGCTAAACATACCGTGATTGAAGGTAGAAAACTCACATTTGATGGCAAGGCAATTGAGTTATTCGGCAACTGGATTAAATGGTTACTATTAACCATCATCACAATTGGCATCTATGGCTTTTGGGCTAGACTAGCCTTAAAAAATGGCGCACTAAACATACACTATTTGCTTCATAATAAAACGCATTACTTATACCAACAAAAAAAATTTATGTAGAATCAAAAGGACAAGCAGCCACAGTTTGGAGCATTTCTTCAAATCGTGGCCGCTTTTTTGTTTACTAGCCAACTATATGTTATAAGTCAAGACAATAGTAAAAAAAGCCTATTTGAGATACAGGCTAAAAGAGTGATTTATTTTGTTATGTTTAATCGATTAAATCTCTAGGGATCATAATACCTTTCTTAACATTACATGTGGTGCACATGATGTAAGGTAAATTTTTAGTACCGTAGTTTAGATGAATCAGAGATTCGTAGGAGAATTCAATCCCTCTTTACCGTGTAATCGATATGAACGTAGCCACATGACAATAGAAGTGACCGCCACATTATATTTTGTAGCACATGCTCTAATAGATAATCGATTGTTAATGTGATCTTGAATAATACGAAACTTTTCATCATCGCTATAAAGATGAAATAATTTTTTATTTGTCATATAAAAATCCTCCTTTAAATTAATATAACAAAAAAAGTAAACTGTGTTAATCTTTTTAACATGTCTACTTTTATCGTACCATTTCATTTGTATCAGGCCTTTTTTGTTTATATACATTGGTTAAATTTTATTGATTTCAATATTTATCTCAAGGTGATTTTAAAAAAGAAATTTGATGATATAATTGGTAATCACCATATCAGTTAAATGATGGGGGGGACCGGATCAAGCGCTGTACCAATTTATCAAAAATTTATTGAGCAATCAATGAAATTAAAACCTAAATACTTAACCATGATTATTCCAGCTAGATGGTTTACCGGTGGGAAAGGCTTAGACAGTTTTAGAGCGACTATGATTAAAGATAGAAGAATAAAAACGTTACATGATTACATTAACGCTTCAGACTGTTTCCTAAATGTCAGCATTGAAGGCTGTGTTTGTTATTTATTATATGACACAGACTATAATAGAAAAGCTGAAATTCACACTCATAAACAAGATGGTACAGTTGATTAATCATTAATAATTTTTCAAATTTTAAAGGTTAAGAAATGATGGTGAAAGCATGGGAAAACTTTTGGGAAGCCTTGGTGCAATCCTATTGATTGGTTTATTAGTTAGCAGTAATATCGATTACGATCAATTATTTGGTTTTATGGGATCAATGATTAGTTTTTTTCTATAATCGTTGTATGCATTTTTCTAATATTCATAACAATCATAGAAGTTATATTATAATACTGAGGAGAAAAACTATGAATATCCAAACACCAAAATGATCCATTCTTTATTTAGTCGAGAATGGGTCATTTTGTTTTCTGTGGATATTTAACATAAGTAATATGTGACATTATTTCAAATCATTAACGAAAAAAAGTCACAAATCAACAAACATATGATATAATGACGATGAAGTTATCTTTTGGAGGTACGTATGGAAAATTTAAGTCTAATCGATAAAATCTATATGTTTATCAAAAACAACTATAAAGCTAGTCAGCCGTTTTTTCTCAAAGATTTGTATGCACAATTTCCAGAGATAAACGAAGGAACGATTAGAGAATCTATTCGAAGACTATTGAATGAAGAAAAAATACTTAAAGCTAAAAATGGCGTTTATGAATTACCAAATCCCAATAGAGTCCTTAAATCACATGTAGTCAATACAGCTAATGTTGTCGAACAAACATACATAAAGGATAATAAAAATAATATTATCGGGTATAGAAGCGGGATTAATTTTGCTAATATGTTGGGATTAACATCACAAACAGCAAGTGTTGAAGTTGTCTACTCAAATGTGGTTTCAAACAGAAAAAGAGAAATCAAACTAAACAAGAGTAGATTGATTATCAATGCGCCAAGAGTAGAAGTTACGAATGAAAACTACAAATTACTTCAAGTATTGGATCTTTTAACAAAGTTTGAAAAATATAGTGAATATGACCTAAAACAAGTTGAATTAAAGCTATTGTCATACATTTCAAACATCAAACTATCCTATGGTGAACTAGAGCGTATCGTTGAAGCGTATCCTTTAACGGCACAAGTAAAATTTTACAAAATCGGAGGAGCCAATGTAATTACACAAAGATAAAGATGCTTTTCAGGAATTAGTGATTGCAACTGCAAGTGATTTGGGACTTGAAAACTTCCAAGTGGAAAAAGATTATTATGTATCACTTTTCCTAGAGGAGTTAGCAAAACGTGAATCTAATATATCCATCGTATTTAAAGGAGGCACATCCCTATCAAAATGCTATTCGATCATTGATCGTTTTTCTGAAGATATTGATTTGGCAGTACAGTTCAAAAGCGTATCAGTCACACCAAGTGAAAGAAGACAATTGAAGAGCACAATTTTAGAAGTCATTAGTTTACTAAATATGACTATACTTAACGAAGAAGAAGTTCGTTCAAGAAGAGATCACAACGAATACCATATTGGGTATGCAAACACTTTTCAAGGAGATGGAGCAATGGTTCCACACATTATTGTTGAAACGATTGTTGTCTATCGACCTTATCCTTGTGTAAAATTAAATGTTAGTAATTACATAACCAAATATTTAACTAAATCAAATGAAAATCATTTAATAAAAAATTATGAATTAGAGCCATTTGAAATGTTGATTCAATCTGTAGAAAGAACATTTATTGATAAGCTATTTGCTATTTGTGACTACCACCTAGAGGGTAAATACAATCGATATTCAAGACACTTATATGACATTCATATGATTTGGAGCAGTGGGAAATTAAATATGGAATTGATGAAATCGATTGTTTCTGATGTCATAAAAGATAGACAGCGCTATGGAACACGTAATATATCTTGTCAACCTGGAGCAAAACCCAATGAAATTCTAAAAGAGATCATCGAACGTAACGTATACAAAAACGATTATAACGGAGTTACATCTAAGTTTATCTATAAAATGGTTGAGTATCCTGTAGCAATCAATAGTTTGGTTGAGATAGTAAGTTCAAACATAATTCCAAATGTAATCGAATCTTATTAAGGTAACACTTCAAGAAAATGATAAGATTGGGATTTCGTATGATGCTAAAAATGATTGAATGAACACGGTACTTATTTAAAAAATCATAGGCTGTTCCCTGCTTTGTAGTGGTGCTAAAAAAAATCACGGGGTGCTAATTTGTATTAAAATAGGTAGCATCACACATTAAGAAAACATAGGTTTGTTACGACAAGTATCAGACCTTTTTTCTATTGAAAACACAACATTTATCATTTTGTGATAAAATAAATCTAATCGTTAATCACTCATAGGGGGTCATTTAAATGAAAAATTCACAAAAGTTGAAGATATGGGGCTTTTTTCAATTAGCTTTTGCCATCTTGTTGATCGTATTAGGAAGCACAGTATATCGTGATAAGAGTTGGGATCATTTTGCATGGAAGCCGAACTTTTTATTATTTGTTCCCGGTATGTTCTTGGCAGTTTTATCTCTGCCTATAATTATTTCAGCTTTTCATCCTCAAATTGCAAAGTTTAATGCCAAACTACAATCTGAAGTCATCGATTATGCAGGTGAAGATATGAAAGAAGCTATTTCTAAGTCAGCAGGTAAGGTCGTAATACCAGCTGTGACTCCTTCGATTAAAGAAGCTATTTCTGAGATAAAAGGTGAAAGGGTAAACACCTCAATTGATTCGAAAAAATTGGAACTCAAAGAAGCAAAAAAACTTTACGATGATTGCTTGATTAGTCAAGAAGAATATCAACAAATGAGGAAAAATATCTTAGGTATTAAAGATTAAATAAACCATCTATATGGTAATCAAAAGTGATTTATTTCATGTGTGATAGGGTCTAATGATGCCAGCCCTTTACTTCATAAGTCAATCATACATGTGGTTATTGGTTTTATGGTTGTTTAAATATATTCCATATGTGGTTGCATATCATATTTCGAGGTCTTATTCATAGTCTTTTGAGAAACTTTTCTTATGGCTTTTTTCTTCCCATTGATTATCACACTCAACATCTACACGAGTATTACAGGCACGTTGAATGTGATATCCATAAATGATTTTGTTTCCTATCACATAAAAGAGAAGTAAGAAATTGTTAAATCATTACATATTTCCTGTCAAACCTTTTATATTTTGATAAACAACAGAATGAAAAGCATATGAAGATATCATCCTAGTAAGTTACAAATGGTGTCCTTTGCTGAATCTATAGAAAAGCTATTCCGTTATTGAAAAGTTTAAATACAAAAAATCAAATTTCTATTACATGCAATTTTGACATTCATTGATGAAAGAGATAAAATAATAAAAAGGATGTGGATCATATGATGGTAAATATTTTATCGAAAATCATGATTCGCTTAACATCGTTCTTTATCGTTTTAGTGATGATACTCTTCTCATTCAAAGATTTTGAACTTACCATGTTTGAGATTGAAATTTTTCATCCTATTCATGACTTGAAAGTAGGATATAAACCAGCAAGCTCTCATCAAGGGTTATATATCATTCAAGATAACGAGAGCCTTTTTGAACTCTTTGGAGAAAGCGTTCCTCATTTTGCGATATATCAATTTAATAAGGATTTTTTCAAAAAATACACCATTGTAGGTTATATCATTTATACATCTTCTGAACCTTCATTGGTTTTAAAAGACTTAACTTTAGACCATGGGATTATTCATTTTGAATTTTTTCAATGCTCTGATTGTTTACGGACAGCAGATAGAGAACTATATCAAGAATTCTTTGTTATTCAAAATAGATACTTGTCAGATAACCCGATTATCACATCTAATATTTTTGGTTAATTCAGGATTTTTATAACATATATAATGTAGATAAACATCACCTTTATGTGATTATTTTTTGATTGATTTGATTCAAAGGATGTTATTAATTATAAATTATGTTAATAGGGTACCTCGTTTTCTAAAATGATAGCGTTATTACTTATGTAATAATGTGTTATTTTAAAAAAAGGCTTTTAATTTGACAATCCTATGTTATAATGTTTATGCTTGGTACCATTTCTATAGGAGAGTTTTTATGCTGCAGATTGGACAAAAGCCACAAGACTTTATCTTGAAAGATAGTTACGGACATCAACATCAACTATCACAATATTTAGGGAAAAAGGTTGTCATTTATTTTTATCCAAAAGATTCAACCAGCGATTGCACACTTCAGGCATGTACATTTCGAGATGCTTATGGAGCATTTAAACAAAAAGATGTTATCGTCTTAGGCATTAGTCGAGATAAGGTTTCTTCACACAAAAAGTTTTCGATTGCAAATCAACTACCATTTCCCCTGTTAAGTGATGAGGGATTGATTGTTGCAGAACAATTTGGCGTCAAGATTGAAAAAAGTATGTATGGTAAATCATATTTTACTAACACACGAACGACCTTTGTTATAAATGAACAGGGGATTATTACACATGTTTTTGAAAAAGCATCTCCGAGCGAGAATGCATCAGATATATTAAAAGCGTTAAGCTAAGTAAGATTTTAAGGAGGGTATTATGGTAGCAAAAAAAGTCATTAAATCAATGGATGGTAATGAAGCTGCTGCATATTGTGCATATGCATTTACAGAAGTCGCAGGGATTTACCCCATTACACCTTCAACACCAATGGCGCAATATGTTGACCTTTGGGCATCAGAAGGAAAAAAGAATTTATTTGGAATGCCTGTGAAGGTCATTGAGATGCAAAGTGAAGCAGGTGCAGCAGGTACTGTACATGGTTCACTACAAATGGGTGCTTTAACGACCACATTTACAGCATCACAAGGTTTACTTTTAAAGATTCCTAATATGTATAAGATTGCTGGTCAGCTTTTACCAGGGGTTATGCATGTTGCTGCTCGAAGTGTAGCTGCACAAGCATTATCTATTTTTGGTGACCATCAAGACGTGATGGCAGCTCGCCAAACAGGTTGGGCAATGATTGCTTCAACATCTGTACAGTCATCAATGGATTTAGCTGGAATTGCACACTTATCAGCAATCAAGACATCGATTCCATTTGTACATTTCTTTGATGGATTTAGAACATCACATGAAGTTGCTTCAATTGAAGTGATTGATTATGAAGATTTTAATCGTCTTTTAGATAAAGATGCAGTTGCTCGTTTTAGAGCAAAAGGACTTAATCCTGCACATCCAGTAACTCGTGGATCTGCGCAAGGAGAAGATGTTTATTTCCAAACAAAAGTTCTTCAAGCATCTCATTATAACCAAATTCCTGATATCGTTAATGACTATATGAAGGAAATCTCAAAGATAACAGGTAGAAACTATGCACCATTTGTTTACTATGGAGATAAAGATGCAACAGATGTGATCATCGCAATGGGCTCAGTCATTGAAACTGCACAACAAACGGTTGATTATCTGATTTCAAAAGGTCGTAAAGTTGGTTTATTAGCCGTTCATTTATACCGTCCATTTAGTGCTGAATACTTTATGCAAGCTATGCCTAAATCAGTTGAAAGAATCACTGTTTTAGACCGTACATTAGAAGCAGGTGCTACTGGAGATCCATTATTCTTAGACGTTCAATCAGTCTATTATGGTCAAGAAAAACAACCACTTATTTTAGGTGGACGCTACGGTTTATCTTCTAAAGATACAACACCAGCACTTATATTAGCAGTTTATGATAATATGACTGGCGAACAAAAGAATCATTTCACAGTTGGTATTAATGATGACGTGACACATACTTCATTAAAAGTAGATTATAACTTTGATTTAAAGGATAAGAATACAACTGAACTTTTATTCTTCGGTTTAGGTTCTGATGGAACAGTTGGTGCTACTAAAAATATCACAAAAATTATTGGTGACCATACATCTTTATACTCTCAAGCTTATGCATCTTATGACTCGAAAAAAGCAGGTGGAGTTACACGTATGCATGTTCGTTTCTCCGATAAACCAATTAAGTCGACATACCTAGTCAATTATCCACAATTTGTATCTTGTTCAACAGATACTTATTTAAGAAAATATGACATGTTAAAAGGTCTTCGTGAAGGCGGTACGTTCTTACTAAATACAACGACTCCTAAAGAAGATATTGGCACATTGTTACCAAACAAGGTAAAACGCCAATTAGCGCAAAAGAAGGCGAAATTCTACATTATCAATGCAGTTGATTTAGCCTACGAAATTGGTCTTGGTCGTCGTATTAATACCATCATGCAATCAGCATTCTTCAAACTTAATGATCACCTCTTAAATGCGGATGATGCAAACAAATATATGAAGTCATATGCAAAGAAAGAATATGGTCGTAAAGGTGAAGCAATCGTTGAACAAAACTATGCTGCTATTGATGCAGGATATAAACATATCGTTGAAGTTTCTGTTCCTTCAGAATGGGCACTACTAGAAGACGATGAAACAAGAAACACAAACAATCGTCCAGACTTCGTTAAAAAGATTGCTGATATTGTTAACGCGATTGAAGGTGATTCACTTCCTGTATCTACATTCTTAGGTTATGAAGATGCACATATGGTCAATGGATCATCAGCATTCGAAAAACGTGGTATTGCAAACTTTGTTCCTGAATGGAGAAGTGAAAACTGTATTCAATGTAACCAATGCGTATTCGCATGCCCTCATGCAGTTATTCGTGGATTCTTAGCAGATGAATCTGAAGCTGCAAACGCTCCTGAAGGTGCTAAGATGTTACAAGCTAAAGGTAAAGGCATGGAAGGTTATAAATTCACAATCCAAGTGTCAACCTTAGACTGTACAGAATGTGGTGTGTGCGTTCAAGTATGTCCAACACCTGTTAAGTCATTAGCTATGGTACCCATTGGAGATGAACTTGCAAAAGGTTCACAACAAGTTGCAGATTATTTCTTTAATGAAGTGACTTACAAAGATATGGGAACTGACAATCCAAAGAACTTGTCATTCCAAAAACCATTATTTGAGTTTTCTGGAGCATGTGCTGGTTGCGGTGAAACACCATACATCAAAGCACTTACTCAATTATTTGGTGATCATATGGTCTTTGCAAATGCGACTGGATGTACATCCATCTATGGAGCATCTTTCCCATCAACACCATATACAACCAATGCTGAAGGTTTTGGACCAGCATGGGCAAACTCATTATTTGAAGATAACGCAGAATTCGGATTTGGTATGAGAATTGCATACGAAACCATGAGAGATCGCGTTCAAACATTATTAGTTAACCATAAACCAGAAATGCCTGAAACATTAGCACAACTTGCTGATGAATGGCTACAAAATAGAAGAAGTGCTGAAATCACACGAAATCTTCAAAAACCAATGGTAGCTGAACTTGAAAAGATTAACGCACCTTATGCGAAAGAATTGTTAAGTCTAAAAGAATATTTCATCAAAATCTCACAATGGATTATGGGTGGTGACGGATGGGCATATGACATCGGATACGGTGGTATTGACCATGTCATCGCAAATAACGAAGATGTTAACATTTTAGTCCTTGATACAGAAGTTTATTCTAACACAGGTGGACAATCTTCTAAATCAGCACCTACAGGATCAATTGCTAAGTTTACTGCAGCTGGAAAAGGTACTAAGAAGAAAGATTTAGCTGCGATTGCAATGAGCTATGGACATGTCTATGTGGCACAGATTTCTCATGGTGCATCACCAGCTCATGTCATTCGTGCGTTTAAAGAAGCTGAAAGCTACGAAGGACCATCCATTATTATTGCTTATGCACCATGTATCGAACACGGTATCAAAGGTGGATTAACGAATTCATTTGCACAAGCTAAATTAGCTACAGAATGTGGCTATTGGCCAACATTCAGATTTGACCCAAGAAGAGAATTAGAAGGCAAGAATCCATTCTCAATCGATTCGAAGCAACCTGTTTGGGATAAATACCATGATTACTTACTATCAGAAGCAAGATACGCACAGCTTGCACAAATTAACCCAGATCATGCAGCAGAACTACTTGATAAGAACTTACAAGATGCAAAGAGAAGATGGTCAATGTACAAACGTTATGCAGCTATGGATTATACGCCAGCAGAATAATTTCGATACTACAAAAAGACCTTCATGTTGAATGAAGGTTTTTTCATAATAAAAATAGGTTGACAAAATACTCAAAAGATGAAAAAATATCCATAATTACTTTTTATACATGGGGGAGTGTTTATATGAACATAAAGCGTATGATAGATAGAAAAATTTTCGAAGCAATCATTCTTTTTGTGTCCATCTTCATGCTTGTGGCATGTGGTGGATCGACAAAAGAGTATATGGTCACCTTTAATTCGATGGGGGGAACTGCTGTAGAAGCGATAACCATTGAAGATGGAAAAACACTTGAGCTACCTGCTCAACCCACACGTACAGGTTATACCTTTGATGCGTGGTATCTAGAAGAGTCACTTACAACTCCATGGACAAATCTAGTCATTAGTAGTAGCATCACTGTGTATGCAAAATGGATAATCAATACATATACGATTACATTTAACACCGATGGTGGAACCTCAATTACAAACGCAAGTGTTTCATACAATCAAACACTGACA
>WPCH01186348.1_pt1 | contig 33516 bp, 31 predicted proteins | sample 5399881 | NCBI WGS metagenome assembly WPCH01 (sample SAMN12869468, study PRJNA574797) | sludge metagenome | isolation source: wastewater treatment of pH5 | place: China:Beijing | collected 2019-05-20
CCTCGGCAACGCTTTGCCGGTACAAAAGGGATAGGCCCATATCTCCCCGGGTAAAGTCTCCCGCCCACTTCAGATAACGCTCCACCGGTGGTTCATTGACGCCCCAATAGGCTTCCAGTCTGGCGATTTGCTCCTGACTGAGGGTACCCAAAGCCGACTGGCCGATATTGGTCTGTACGGGGTCCACAGGGGACAGGGAAACCAGCGCAAAGGCTGCGATGCTTACACAGAGCAGCAGCAAGAGCATTCGTATCAGATTTTTTGAGATGAATATAAGTGTATGTTTCATTTCCAGCTCCACCGGTCCACATTGTTGACAATAGACCAACCGTGTCCGTGGGGGTGGATCTTTTGTTCCGCTACTACCAGATTTTCTCTTGACCAGTAGAGGTGATCCACATTTAGCAGCCACACCCATGGCACATCCTCGGCGACGCCGGTGTTTCCATCCCATTGCGCCTTCCGCCACAGATCCCAGGATTCCTCTAAATCGCTGGCGGCCAACGCCTGATCCATATAGGAGTCCACCGTTCTATTGGCGTAAGGGGAATACCGGGCCAGGCCGGTTTCCGGCAGGGTGTGATAAATATTATAAAACTCCATGGGGGTGTGGGCGCCCCAGCCCCAGGTCATAATATCCCGCTGGGCTCGGGCATAGGCAGTGTCCCAGCCTACGCCTTCCACTGTGGCATGGATACCTAAATTCCGAATTTGGTTTCGGGCGTCGGCAGCGAGAGCTTGGCGCACCGAATCCCCGGCGGGGTAGAGGATATTCACTTCCGCTTTAAGACCGTCCTTAAGCCGGACGCGAACGCCGTCTTCTCCGGCGACCCAGCCTGCGTTCTCAAGGAGGGCAGCGGCTCCGTCCAAGTCATACTCCACGACTGTGTCCGGATTGAACCAGGGCATTTTATCACAGACGCTGTAAGCGGCGGTTCCGTATCCGTTCAGCACGTTGTCGATCATCTGTTGACGATTGATTCCCATGTTGATGGCCTGGCGAATGGCCGGGTCGGCGGTGACGTCGTTGCCGATTTCTCCGTTTGAGCCGATATCCCCATTTGAAGGAACAGAGGGCAGGCTGAAGCCCCGGTTGTCCACGGTTTCAAAGCTGAGCAGCCGATAGCCGGGCAGGGTCTCGTCGGAATAAGAGGCGGCAGTATATGTCAAGTCCACCTGGCCTGCTTTTGCGGCGGCAAAAGCCGTTGCCTCATCCATGAACAGGATGGTCACATGCTTCATCAGGATTTCATCGCCGTAGTAAAGGGGATTTGCTTCCAGGAGGGCTTGTTGTCCCTTATCCCATTGTTTCAGTATGTATCTGCCGGAGCCTATGGGACGTTGGCCGTAGTCCGGCCCGTAGGCGTGGGCGGGGACGATGCCCACCGTGGCCATGGTATAGGGCCAGATAGAAAAAGGCTTCGCCATATGGAATTTTACTGTAAAGTCGTCGACGGCTTCCGCTTTATCCAGCATAGTAAAATCGTTGACGGAGCTCCCGGCCTTGGCGGTATTGTAGGTAAAGGCCACATCTTCGGCAGTGAGTTTTTCTCCATCGGTAAAGGAGACGTCCTCCCGAATCTGCACTGTCCACAGTAGGCCGTCGTTGCTTACGAAAATATCTATGGCCAGATCATAGCCGATTTGCAGATCGTTGGTGGTAACGGTCAATGTGCTCTGAATCAGAGGTTCGTGGACGTGCTCGCCGGCGCCCCAGCCGTATATGGGATCGAAACCGGCTTCCGGCTCTGAAGATGGTCCCATGACTATGATCACTGAATCCTTTTGCTCTGTTTCACCGGCTTCCTGGTCGGAAGCCGCCGGACTGCCGCAGCCTGCAAAAGAGAAAAGCAGCATTAGCCATACAGCCGCGAAGGCAATTGTTTTTTTCATTTGGCCAGTTCTCCCTAAAAATAAATACCACGAAGGCAGGCGTGCTTCGGACACACCGACATGCCTTCGTGGCATATTCGTTTTGAATAATATAGCGAGGAGCCGCTTCTGCGGCACGTTCATTTTTTCGTAAAATGACATCAAATGGCACAGCGTTTATTGCTCGCTGACTGCCGACAATCATTATAAGCTGATTTGACAAAATCGTCAATCAGCGTCGGCATTAAACCGTTTTTCTATCTTTTGAGATTATACTGTAAGACTTCGGGGTATAATGGTGAAAAATCCCTTGACACACATCCGTGGCGGTGGTAATATCTTTGTTGCGACCTGCGTTTTGTAAGTCGCACACGGCGGTGTAGCTTAGTTGGTCAGAGCGTCCGGTTCATACCCGGAAGGTCGGTGGTTCGACTCCACTCGCCGCTACCATTGGTCCGGTAGTTCAGTTGGTTAGAATGCCAGCCTGTCACGCTGGAGGTCGTCGGTTCGAGCCCGATCCGGATCGCCATTTTAATAAGGTGGATGTAGTCAAGTGGTTAAGACACAGGGTTGTGGCTCCTGCATTCGTGGGTTCGAATCCCATCATCCACCCCATTAAAATTAATGCTGGGGTATCGCCAAGCGGTAAGGCAACGGACTCTGACTCCGTCATTCGCAGGTTCGAATCCTGCTACCCTAGCCAATTTTACCAATACGCAGAAATGCGCAGGAAATTTTTCAGCTAGCGTAGATGTGGTGATTGAGAGCGAAAGGAGCGTATACAGATATACGTGACTGAACTCGATTGAGCCGACAGCATAGCCAGATGGAGAATGAAAGGCAGAAATGCGCAGGAAATTTTTCAGCTGGCGTAGATGTGGTGATTGAGAGTGAAAGGAGCGTATACAGATATACGTGACTGAACTCGATTGAGCCGACAGCATAGCCAGATGGAAAATTAACAAGCATTAGGCGACATAGCCAAGTGGTAAGGCAGAGGTCTGCAAAACCTTTATTCCCCAGTTCAAATCTGGGTGTCGCCTCCAAAAGAAAAAGCCTGTAACTTCAACAGTTGCAGGCTTTTTCTTTATCTTTTGTAAGGCTCTTTATTGAACCCGTCGTTTTGTACGCAGCCGTTTCTGGCATCCTTGCTGTTTTGTCCATTAATGACGGGACGACCCTGTGTGTAATCATTTTATTTATTTGATAAACGTTCCGCTATCCAACTCCCGGAATGCCTGATTGAGTTCTTCTCTGGTGTTCATTACGATGGGACCTCCCCAGGCGATGGGTTCGCGCAGAGGAGCACCTGACACAAGGAAAAAACGCATTCCCTCATCTGCCGCCTTTACGTAAAGCTCATCACCGGAATCAAATAAAAGGGCTCTCTTACTTTCATAGTGCTGCCCCGTTTCCTCAAAACGGCCGCCGCCGGAAACGATGTAGATAAAAAGCGTGTCATCCTCGATGGTTTTTAGCTTCCATTCCGTATCAGGGGCGAGATCCACGTCCAGATACAATACTTTTACATAATCGCCGGCGGTCGCCCCGGGTGTATCGCCGTACTGGCCTGATATAACGCGAATGGAAACGCCGTCTTCCTTCACCAGGGGGATCATCTCCTCGGTGATGTCGCGGTACTCTGGATGAGTCAGTTTATCTTTTTTGGGCAGATTGACCCAAAGCTGCGCGCCGAGCATCCGGTCAGAGGCCTGGGGCATTTCCTGATGCAGGATTCCGCGCCCCGCCGTCATCCATTGGCAGCAGCCGTCTAAAATGCTGCCCTTGTTGCCCAGGCTGTCTCCGTGTTCAATGTCTCCGTTAATTAAATAGGTGACGGTTTCGATGCCGCGGTGGGGATGCCAGGGAAATCCTTTGATATAGTCGGCAGGGTCTTGTGAATCAAAAGCGTCCAGCATAAGAAAAGGGTCAAAGTCCTCCACGTCCGCCCCGCCGATAACCCGCACCAGCTTCACGCCTGCGCCGTCGTATTGTGTTGAGCCAGTCACAACTCTTTTTACCGTTCTTCTTTTCATAACCGTATCCTTTCTATAACCTGGAAAATTCATAACCTGTAAAAGCCCTTCGTCCGGAACCGGCTATCACATACGGCCAGAGCCGTTACATATTCGCCTATTTTAAAATTATACCCTTCTGATATTACATCAACCAACGCGGCATATAGAAGAATCCCCAGCCGAAATGGAAAGTTGTTTACCCCCAATCTCAGACCTAAACAAGAATGGCCCCATGGCGCGTGATCTTTTCTATCTCCCGGTTCTAAATTAAACAAGAATTCTAAATGAGCCCCAACCTTCTATATAGCCCGCCGCCAAATTAGAGAAGAACCAGCGGTCGGGGCTGAAAGTTGTTTATTCTCAGCCCCACATCTAAACAAGAATGGTACTATGGGGGGAGATCTTCTCTATCTCCGAATTCTAAATTAAACAAGAATTTAAAAATGGAGCGTAATCTTCTCGATACCCTGCCGTTAAATTAGAGAAGAACCCCCAGCCGAGACGGAAAGTTGTTTATCCCCAATCTCAGACCTAAACAAGAATGGCCCCATGGAGCGTAATCTTCTCGATCTCCCGGTTCTAAATCAAACAAGAATTCTAAAATGAGCCCCAATTTTCTATATATCCCGTCGTCAAATTAGAGAAGAATCAGCGGCCGGGGTTTAATTGGAATGGTTGCCTTCCGTCGAGAGAGGCAACCACACCTATATTTGTAATATAAAATTGTTGCTTTCTGCCGCGAAAGCAACAATTAGCAAAGGGGAAGGGAGTGGTTTTGGTTGCCTTTTTGTCCCCGGGTGGTGGAATGTCAACCACAGCGACCCTCATTTGAAGAGAAATGTGTTGCCTTTCACTGTGAAAGCAACAAATCAGAAGGGGGAGGAGGATTTTTGGTTGCTGGTAATGTGGAGGCGCGGCGACAAGCACAAGTAGAAGAATAGATGACCACTTCAATGTGGTTTACACTTATGATACAATATCCACAAAATCAACCTTTATTATACGAAAGAGGGGAAATACAGATGTTCAGAGAAATGAGAAGAAAGAAGCAACTGTTGTCCATGGAAGATACTGCGGCAGTGATGGACAGGTGCACAAACGGCGTCCTGGCCTGCCTGGGCGATGAAGACTATCCTTACGCAGTTCCCCTTAGCTACGTCTATTTCAATGATAAGATTTACTTTCATTCGGCAAAGTCCGGGCATAAAGTCGACGCAATTATGAAGACATCCAAGGTTTCTTTTTCGGTTATCGACGAAGACACCATCGTGAGTGAAGAATACACCTCCTATTTCCGCAGCGTTATCGCTTTCGGCAAAGCCAGGATCGCCGAAGGGGACGAATGGGTGGAAGGATTTAAAGCCTTAGTGGAGAAGTATTCCGGAGATCAGCCCGAGGAAGATAAGATCAAAGAAATAACCGAATGCCAAAGGTCGCTCATCATCGCCATCGACGTGGAACATATAACAGGCAAGGAAGCCATCGAACTTGTCAACGCCCGCCAAGGCTAAAACGGGTTTTAAGTAACCCTTGCTGATTCTCGTCAAGGAACGCCAGCCAATGCTAAAATATATGCGAATAACACTTGCAAACATTGGAATTCTGTGGTATCATAATTAGGACGATGATTTTATCGTAATTTATTGGCAGTAACAAAGAGTGGGCATTCCCACTCTTCCTTTTTTCAAAGAACAATTGAAAGCTGAAAAAAGAACCGTTTTTATCAATAAAAAACCGAGAACAAAAGAGCATCATCAGGAGAAACTATGGCAAAGAAAAAAGTGGTGGATTTGGTTGCGGAAGCACTGCTGCCTTATCTTGAGAAAGAAGGATATTGCCTTTATCATATGGAGTTCGTTAAGGAGAGCCGGGATTGGTTTCTGCGGGTTTTCATAGAGAAAGCCCCCGAGGCGGACGGAGAATGGCCGGGCAATGTGGGTACCGACGATTGTGAAAAGGTAAGCCGATTTTTGAGCGGGAAGCTGGATGAAATGGATCCCGTGGAGCAGAATTATTACTTGGAAGTATCCTCTCCGGGCATGGATCGACCCTTGCTGAAAGACGAACATTTTGAGCGCTACAAAGGTCAGCTGGTGGACGTAAAGCTCTACAAAGCCATTGATGGCAAAAAGGCCCTTACGGGAAAGCTCCTGGGCCGCTCGGAGGAGTATGTCCAACTGGAAGACGAGACGGGAAAGATCGTGGATCTGCCCCGTGAAAAAGTATCAAAGACAAATCTTAACATAGTATTTTAAGGAGGATCGGGTTCACAATGAACAAAGAATTTATTTTCGCGATGGATGAGCTGGAAAAAGAGAGGGAGATATCCAAGGATCTGCTTATTGAGGCCATCGAATCCGCATTGGTTTCCGCATATAAGAAAAATTACGGCACCTCTCAGAACGTCAGAGTCAGCATCGACCGCGAAGAGGGAGACATCGACGTTTTTATGAGAAGGGACGTTGTGGAAGAAGTAGTTGATCCCTTTGTTGAGGTGTCTTTGGAGGAGGCCAGAGCCATCGATCCCGAATATGAATTGGGAGACGTAATCGAATACCGCGTTACGCCCAGAGATTTCGGAAGAATCGCTGCCCAGACGGCAAAGCAGGTAGTGGTACAGAGGATCCGCGAAGCGGAAAGAGGGATGATCTACGAGGATTACATCAATCGCCAGAGCGAAATCGTAACGGGAGTCATCCACAGAATCAGCAATGAAACCGTGTTTATAAATATCGGCAGAACCGAGGGCATCCTTCCTGTCAATGAGCAGGTAAAAGGAGAGCGTTATCTCGTCAACAGCCGTATTAAAGTATATATAATGGATGTAAAAAAGACCACAAAAGGTCCCCAGGTGTACCTGTCCAGATCCCATCCCGGGCTGGTCAAACGCCTGTTTGAGCTTGAGGTGCCGGAAATCCAGGACGGCATCGTAGAAATCAAGAGCATCGCCAGAGAGGCTGGATCCAGGACTAAAATCGCCGTTTATACGGAGGATGAGAGTGTGGATCCCGTGGGAGCCTGCGTCGGGGCCAGAGGTACCCGGGTTCAGGCTGTTGTGGATGAACTCTTCGACGAGAAAATCGACATTATAAACTGGAGCGACAATCCGGAGGAAATGATCAGTAGCGCCCTTTCACCGGCCAAGGCTGAAAAAGTTTTCATCGATGAAGAAGAGAAATCCGCTACAGTAGTGGTTCCCGACTATCAGCTTTCTTTGGCAATTGGTAAGGAAGGGCAGAACGTTCGCCTTGCGGCCAAACTCTGCGGATGGAAAATCGATATTAAGAGCCATTCCCAGTATTTCCCCGAATTTGAGGAGGAAGACCTGGACGAAGAGGATTTCCTAATGGATTATGACGGGGATGTTTCCGCAGACGAAGATCTGGCAGAAGAGCTGCTGGAGAATGAGCCGGAGGAAGCGGCCGAACCGGAAGAAGAAGCGGTTGAGTCGGAAGAAGAAACCGACGAAATTCCGGAGTAGGAGGGTTCTCCATGAAGACGAGAAAAATCCCCATGCGCCGATGCGTAGGCTGTATGGAATCAAAACCTAAAAAGGAGCTGATACGGGTCGTATCCGCCGCCGGAGGGGAATTGACGCTGGATGCAACAGGGAAATTAAACGGCAGGGGCGTGTACTTATGCCCTGACCCGGAATGCATTTCCAAAGCGAAGAAAAAGAAGGCGATCAGCAGGGGGCTTGAACAGGAAATAGATCAGCAGCAGCTGGATAAAATATTTGAGGAACTGTCGGTATATGCGAGAAAAGATTCATAGTTATCTGGGATTTGCCAGGAGATCCAGAAACCTGATCTCTGGGTATAATGCCTGTATTTACGGAATCGAGAAGAGGAAAATACGTCTTCTGGTTCTGACCGCGGATCTTAGCGAAAATACGAAAAAGAAGTTTCAGGCCGCCGCGGAATCCGGCAATGTCCCATTGCGTATTTACGGCACAATGGAGGCAATGGAGGAGATGACGGGAGAGGTCGGCCGGGGCGTATATGGCGTTACGGATAGAAATCTTGCCAAAGCAATAATGGAAGAGATAGATATGCGGTCAGAAGGGTGCATAAAAGAAGAGTGAGGTGGGCTTATGTCAAACAATGTAAAAGTATACGAGCTTGCAAAAGAGCTGGAAATGGAGAGCAAAGAGCTGCTCGAGAAGATCAACGGTATGGGAATAGAGGCCAAAAGCCACAATAGTTCCATACCCGATATCGATGCGAAGGCAATTACAAATATGATTCTGCATAGTCGCAAGAAGACCACAGAGACGAAGATCGTGAAAGCAGCGCCTGCGAAAAAGAATTCAGGCGAGAACGAGGTGAAAGTTTCGGTAAAGCCTGCCACGGTGGCGGCAAAGGTGGCTCGGGAAAAGGCGAAAACAGAGTCTAAGGCGTCTGCGCGGAGAACCGTGGATATTGCCAGAGAATCCGGGCAAGCGAAACCCCCGGCAGGAGTACCTATGCCAAAATCCGCGTCGGTACAGCCCCCGGCAGGAACGCCTATGCCAAAATCCGCATCTGTGCAGCCTCCCGTGGGAGAACCTATGCCAAAATCAGCATCCGTACAGCCGCCAGTGGGAGAGCCTATGCCGAAAGCCGCATCCGTACAACCTCCCGCAGGTGAACCTATGCCCAAATCCGCTTCTCTTCAGAATGTAAAAGATAAAGACCCAACTCCTCCCACAAAAGGGACATCAGAGGTAACAACCGATCCTGTCGAAAGGACTGTTTCCGGGAAAAAAGAGCGGACAGTGCAGAATCCAGCAGAGGAAACTCCAAAACTTCAAGAGGACAAAGGGGTTAAAAAAGCTCCAGTAGTTGAAACAATTGAAGAAAGACCGCCCGTTCCCAAAGGTGTGGTGATAAAAAAGAGAGCATCTGAAATCGCGGCGGAACAAGCTGCCGCCGAACAGGCCGCTAAAGAAAGAGCCGAAAAAGCAGCGAAGGAGAGAGCTGCTCAAGAACAGCAGGGAAGGTCAAGGACAGCAGGAGAAAGACCTGCCCGGAGCCAACAACAGTCCGCCGGCGGAGAAAGAAGAGCTCCTCAGGACTCACGGCGTCCGTCTCAAGGGCAGGACTCACGGCGTCCGCCTCAGGGCCAGGACTCACGGCGCCCATCTCAGGGTCAGGACTCCCGACGCCCATCCCAGGGTCAGGATTCCCGGCGTCCTTCTCAAGGCCAGGATTCCAGACGTCCATCCCAGAGTCAGGATTCCCGACGCCCCGCATCGGGACGAGGGGACTCACCCGGCATACCTCCGAGACAAAAGAAACCTTCTGCTGAGCCCGTAGCCATCGATAAGAAAGAGCGGGATAAAAAAGCGAAGGACCAGGCATATAAAGGAAAAGCCGGGAAAAAGGATTTTGGCAAAAAAGACAACAAGCTCGCGTTCTCTATGGAAAAGCAAGCTCCGAAAAAATACAAAAAGAAAGTGGAAAAGACAGTGGAACCGGAAAGCCATATCGATTTAGAAACCCTGACGCCAGGATCAAAAATTATCAACGTGCCGATTACCGTAAAAGGATTGTCAGAGCAGATCGAAAGATCCGCTTCGGAAATCATAATGGCACTGATGAAATTAGGTATCATGGCCAACGTCAATCAGAATCTGGATGAAGATACCGCGGTACTGCTGGGCACCGAGCTCGGCGTCAACATCGTTGTGGATAAAATCGCGGAAGAAGTGGTGGAAGAAGGACTTGAGATTTTTGAAGATAAAGACTGCGATCTCGAGAGCAGGCCTCCTATTATCACTGTTATGGGTCATGTCGACCATGGAAAGACCTCTCTTCTCGACGCGATAAGAAAGACAAATGTCACGTCCAGAGAGTCGGGAGGCATAACACAGCATATTGGAGCTTCCGAGGTAACGGTTAACGGCCAGAGGATCGTTTTCCTGGATACCCCGGGCCATGAAGCCTTTACCGCCATGCGGGCCAGAGGGGCCCATGTGACGGATATAGCGGTTCTGGTGGTTGCGGCGGATGACAGTGTGAAGCCCCAGACCATTGAGTCAATAAGTCACGCAAAGGCGGCCGGAGTTCCTATCATCGTAGCCGTCAACAAGATCGACAAGCCGGAGGCCAATCCGGACCGGGTCAAGCAGGATCTCGCCAATCTCCCCGCCGACCAAAGGGTGTTAGTGGAAGAGTGGGGCGGAGAGACTATCAGCGTTCCCGTTTCCGCGAAATCCGGGGAGGGAATCCGCAATCTGCTGGAAATGATCCTGCTTCAGGCGGAAGTTCTCGAGTTAAAAGCGAACCCATGCCGGCTGGCTATGGGTACCGTAGTGGAAGCGCGTTTGGATAAAGCAAAGGGTCCTGTGGCAACTCTGCTGGTGCTTAACGGTACGCTGCAGACTGGCATGTCTGTGGTTGTAGGTACCTGCAGCGGAAAAATAAGGGCTATGACCAACTTTAAAGGTGATAAAATCCGCAAGGCGGGACCGGCCACCGCTGTAGAGATCCTCGGTCTGGACGGTGTTCCGGAAGCCGGCGACGAATTTAATGCCGTCAAGGAGGACAGAATAGCCAGAGAGATTGCCGAACAGAGAAGGCTGAAGGTCAGGGAAGAGGTAATGGTCCGTAATTCCAGCACAACTCTGGATCAGCTGTTCAGCCAGATAAAAGAAGGTGAAGTTAAAGAACTGAATCTGATTATTAAGGCCGACGTGCAGGGATCTGTAGGCGCATTGATCGCCTCTCTGGAAAGACTCCAAACCGAAAATGTGAAGGTTAAGATTATCCACTCGGGAGTGGGAACGATAACAGAATCCGATATTATGTTAGCCAGCACCTCCGACGCCATAATCATCGGTTTCAGCGTCAGACCCAGTACCAACATCACCACTATGGCAGAGCGCGAAGGCGTTGAAATCCGAACATATCGAGTTATCTATGACGTCATAGACGATGTAGAGGCTGCCATGAAGGGCATGCTTGACCCGATCTTTAAAGAAGTGGTTCTCGGAAAAATTGAGATCCGGAATACCTTCAAGGTTCCCGGCGCCGGAGTAGTAGGCGGAGCCTATGTTCTGGAAGGAAAGGTTCAAAGACACGCGGAAATCCGCCTGGTGAGAGACGGCATCGTCATTCACGAGGGCAAGATTTCATCCCTGAAAAGGTTCAAGGACGATGTGAAAGAAGTGAGCCAGGGCTATGAATGCGGCATCGGCATAGAAAATTACAACGACATCAAGGAAGGGGACATTATTGAAGCCTTCAAGATGGAGGAAATAGCGAGGTAACAAATGGGTAAAGGATATCGTGCCGGGAGGCTGGGAGAAGAGATTAGAAAAGTGGTCAGCGAGCTGCTGCTCAAAGAGATAAAAGACCCCAGACTTTCATCAGGTATCGTGAGCATTTCAGCGGTGGAAGTGACGCCGGATTACAGCTACGCGACGCTTTATATCTCTATTCTCGATACCCCGAATACAGAGGAAACAGAAGATGACAAAAAGCAGCAGGTGATGGCGGCCTTCCAGAGCGCGAAAGGGCTTATAAGAAGGGAAGTCGGCAGGCAGATTAAGCTCAAGCATGTTCCCGAGATCCTGTTTAAACTCGATACATCACAGGAATATGGCCGTCACATTTCCCGGGTCATAGAAGAGCTGGGAATCAATGAAAAGGAAGAGGATGGAGACGAAGAAAAACAATAACGCCAGTCTTAAAGAAATCGCCGAACTTCTTCTGGCGGCGGAATCCGTGCTTATTTTTCCGCACCTGCAAATGGACGGCGACGCTCTCGGTTCTTCCGCGGCTCTCTGCCGGGGACTGCGGAATCTGGGAAAAAAGGCGGATATATTGATTGAGGATAAAATTCCGGATAATATCAAATTTCTTGATAGAGGGTACTGTATCCGGGAGTTTCACCAGGAGGAAGTTGACGTCTGTATTGCGGTGGATTGCAGCGACTGGATGCGGATTGAAAATAGATACACTTTCTTCCAACGGGGAAGACGGAGTGTCATGATTGATCATCACGTCACGGCCCAGCCCTTTGCTGATTTCAACTATGTGGATACGGAAGCTTCCTCCACAGGAGAAATCATATTTTTTCTGTTGAAGGAAATGGGACAAGCTATTGACGCGGATATGGGAGAAGCTCTTTACACGGCTATTGTCACAGATACAGGAAGGTTTATGTATTCCAATACCTCCGGAGCGACTCATCTGACGGTAGCGGAGCTTTATAATACCGGGATGGATCATAACAGAGCTGCCATAGAGATATACCAGAAAAAACGGGTAGAAAAAGTAAAGCTGGAGATTGCCGTGCTGAGCACTATGGAGATGATACATAACGGAAGAGGCTGCATTGCCGTTATGACTCGCCAAATGCTTGCGGATACAGGAGCCTGGCAGGAAGAGACGGAAGGTATCGTTGAAGAGCTTCGCAACATCGACTGCGTAGAGATTTCCGCCCTGCTGCGAGAGGAAGAAGACCGGATCAAAGTGACTATGAGGTCGAAAACAGAGGCGGATGTATCGAAAATTGCCGGAAGTTTCGGCGGCGGCGGGCATAAAAGAGCCGCGGGCTGCACGCTTTCGGGCAGCATTGACGAGGCAAAACAAATAATTATACGGGCTGTTAACCAACACCTGAACGATTTGGAAGGCCAATGAAAATGATAGGGGACGGTATTATAAATCTTCTGAAACCAGCCGGTATGACCTCCCATGATTGCGTCTATTTTCTGAGAAAAATATCCGGGATCAAACGCGTCGGACATACGGGAACATTAGATCCCATGGCGGCGGGGGTGCTTCCGCTATGCATTGGAAACGCTACACGGATCATGGACTACCTGGATATGGATCACAAAACCTATCGCTGTGAAATGGTTCTCGGCGTCAGTACGGACACCTGGGACATCTGGGGACAGGTTTTAAACGACAGGAGGGGCAGCTTCGCCGCTCCGGATCGTGAGGCTGTAGAGCAGGCCTTTCGGCCCTTCATTGGAGAAATCTTCCAGGCACCGCCTTCTTATTCTGCTGTCCGCATCGCCGGAAAGCATCTTTACGAGTATGCCCGGGAGGGGAAACAGGTAGAAGCTGCTAAAAGACCGGTTATTGTTCATGATCTGGAAGTAAAAGATTACGACAGATCCTCCGGCAGGATCACCTTTGATTTACGATGCTCCAAGGGGACCTATGTCAGGAGCATCTGCAGCGAAGCGGGTGATTCTTTAGGCTGCGGCGGGGCTATGAGTTTTTTGCTCCGTATGTCCAGCGGAGCATTCCGTCTTGAGGATGCCGTATCTCTCGAGGCTTTGCGGGAGGGGTGGCAGGAGCACCTTTTGCCTGTGGACTACCCGCTGACAGGTCTTGGAAAACTGAGCATCCCCGAGAACAGAGCTGCCTGGTTCGGCAACGGAGGTTATCTTCGGGTCGGGGAGGTGGAGGTTTTGCGCAGACCTCTGGCGGATGGAGCCTCAAATCACATACGGGTTAGAGAAGGGCTGGATCGAGCCTATTGTGTCTATGCGGAAAATCGGTTTCTTGGCGTAGCCCTCTATGATGAGAATGAAAAAATATATACTGCCGATAAGGTGTTATGCAAATGAAGCTATATACTGATTTACAGAAAATTGATAAACTCGATGAGACCGTTGTTGCCCTGGGTAATTTTGACGGGGTTCATAAAGGACATCAGGAATTGATCCGCAGAACCGTCAACAATGCTTTAGGCGCCAATCTCAAAAGCGCCGTATTTACCTTCAGCAACCATCCCAAGAACATACTTGCGGGAGACCAGGTGGTGAAAAATATTCTCTATTGGGATGAGAAGGTGAAGATCCTCGGAGATCTGGGCGTGGACTATGTGGTAGCCGTTCCTTTTGACGAGACCATCCGTGGAATGGAGCCGGAGAGGTTTATAATGGAGATCCTGGTGAATAAGCTCCACATGAAAGAAGCTTACTGCGGTTTCAACTACCGCTTTGGCTGCAAAGGAGCGGGTACGCCGGAAACCCTGATGAGAGTGGGCCTTTCCAACGGTTTCGGAATACATATATTGGAACCGTATATGGTGCTGGGACAGGTGGTCAGCAGCTCTATTATAAGGAACTTTATCGCCGAGGGAAACGTGGATCAGTGCCTCAGTTTTATGGGACATTATTACAGCGTCAGAGGCACGGTAATCGTGGGGAATCGTTTCGGCCGGACCTTAGGCTTTCCAACCTTGAACATCACCGTGGACGAGGAGATGGTGAGGCCTGCCGACGGCGTGTATGTGACCTATTGCAATTACGAAGGGATCCGTTATCCCAGTGTGACGAATGTGGGACTGCGACCCACTGTATCCGATTCCAACGCGAGAAATATGGAGACTCACATTTTCAATTTTAATAAAGAGATATACGGCAAGGAAATAAAGGTGGAATTCGTCGAGCGGATTCGGCGGGAAATCGCCTTTGAAAGCGTGGAAGAACTGGCTGTACAGATCAAGCAGGACTGCTTGACAGCCGCTGCCTACCATGGTATCATAAGTCGTTAGACGACCAAATGAGTTGGTTCCCATAGCTGAGTTTCGCGACTCTCCGACGCAAGACACGGTATGGGAGAATTGAAAAAAGGAGAAATATTATGATTGACCAAGTGAAAAAAGCAGAGATTATCAATGAGTACATGACTCACGAAGGCGACACGGGTTCGCCTGAGGTGCAGATCGCGATTCTTACCTATAGGATCAACGATTTGAACGAACACCTGAAGATCCACAAGAAGGATCATCACTCCAGAAGAGGCCTCCTTAAAATGGTAGGACAGAGAAGAAACATGCTGAACTATCTGAAAAATAAGGACGTAGAGAGATACAGGTCCCTCATTGCGCGTTTAGGGCTGAGAAAATAAAGGTAAGTGGAAGGCGGGGGATATCCTCCGCCTTCTTTGCATAGTATAAAACTAAATCGGGTAAGGGCTTGAGAATTTAGCTTACTCGCTCCGCTCTGAAAGAGTAGGTTAACTTGTCAAGCCGTCCCGATTACCAAAAAAAGTGAAATTGGGAGGTATACACATGAGATTCACAGATTACAAGACCTATCGAACAGCTATAGGCGGCAGGCTTCTCCAGGCTGAGATCGGAAAAGTCGCGCAATTGGCAAACGGCGCCGTTACTCTGCGTTACGGCGATACCGTGGTAAACGTTACAGCTACGGCATCCGCGACTCCGCGGGCGGACATCGACTTCTTTCCGCTGTCCTGCGAGTTCGAAGAAAAAATGTACGCTGCCGGAAAGATTCCCGGCGGATTCATCAAAAGAGAGGGCAGACCTTCAGAAAAAGCTATCCTGAGCTCACGGCTTATGGACAGGCCCATCAGACCTCTCTTCCCCAAAGGCTATTTTAATGACGTGCAGGTGGTAGCCACCGTTATGTGCGTCGATCCCGACTGCACGCCGGATATCGTAGCCATGCTGGGATCCTCTATCGCTCTGTCCATTTCCGACATTCCCTTTGACGGGCCTACGGCCTCTGTCCTGGTGGGTTTGGTCGATGGCGAGTTCGTCGTAAATCCGACTCTGGCTCAGCGGGAGGTCAGCGATCTCCACCTGGTGGTATCAGGAACGAGAGACGCCATCATGATGGTAGAGGCGGGAGCCAATGAAGTGCCTGAGGAAACCGTTTTAGAAGCCATACTCTTTGCCCATGAGGAAATCAAAGCTCTGGTGGAGTTTATCGACAGCATTGTGGCGGAGGTTGGAAAGCCTAAAAAGGAAGTGGTATTATACAAGGTGTCCGAGGAGATCGAGGCCGCGGTCAGAGAGTTTGCCACGGAAAAAATGCGCGCAGCCATCCAGACCTATGACAAACAGGAGCGCCTGGACAATATGGACGCCGTGGAAGCGGAAGCCCTGGAGCATTTCAGCGAAGTCTACCCGGATAATGGCAAGGACATCGCCAGCGTACTGTACTCTATAACGAAGGAACAGGTAAGAAGTCTGATTTTAGACGACGGCATACGGCCCGACAACCGGAAGCACGATGAGATAAGACCCATCTGGTGTGAGACCCATTTCCTGCCCAGAACCCATGGATCCGGACTCTTTACAAGAGGCCAGACTCAGGTTCTCTCCATCGCTACTCTGGCGCCGGCGGGTGAATCCCAGACCATTGACGGCATCAGCGAGGAGACGGAAAAGAGATATATGCATCATTACAACTTCCCGCCTTACAGCGTAGGAGAGGCCAGACCCATGAGAAGCCCCGGCAGACGTGAAATCGGTCACGGCGCTCTGGCGGAGAGGGCCCTTATTCCAGTGCTTCCTCCTGTTGAGGAATTCCCCTATGCCATTCGTGTGGTATCGGAAGTTCTTTCTTCCAACGGAAGCACAAGCCAGGGATCGGTATGCGGAAGCTGTCTTGCCCTTATGGACGCAGGAGTGCCTATTTCTGCCCCGGTTTCCGGCATTGCCATGGGATTGATCAAATCCGAAGATAAAGTGGCTATATTAAGCGATATTCAGGGAATGGAAGATTTCCTCGGCGATATGGACTTCAAAGTGGCGGGTACCACTAAAGGCGTCACGGCCATTCAGATGGATATTAAAATACACGGTCTTTCCAAAGAGATATTGCAGGCGGCCCTGAAACAGGCTCACGATGGCAGAATGCATATTCTGGAACAGATGCTGGATGAGATTTCCGAGCCGCGGCCGGAGCTCTCACCCTATGCTCCAAGAATTATTTCTATGAGCATCGATCCCGATAAAATCCGGATTGTCATTGGAAAGGGCGGAGCAACGATTAATCGCATCATCACCGAGACCGGCGCCAAGATCGACATCGATGATGACGGGATTGTCTTTATCGCTTCACCGGATATGGAGAGCGCCATAGCCGCTCAAAAGGAGATCGAGCTGCTTTTGAAAGATGTGGAAGTTGGCGAAATCTATGAAGGGAAGGTCACCAGACTGATGGCCTTTGGAGCCTTTGTGGAGATACTGCCGGGTAAGGAAGGACTTCTTCACATTTCCAAGATGGCTAAGCACAGAGTGGAAAAGGTGGAGGATGAAGTGGCAGTGGGCGATACAGTGACCGTAAAGGTGACGGAAATCGACAGCCAGAACCGTATAAACCTTTCCCGCAAGGAACTGCTCTAAAGAAATCGTCCTTATCGGGCGTGATCGTTCTTTGACAGAAAACCAGCCTGGGTCGCTCCACGGCTGGTTTTTCGAATGCCATTCCCTTTCACGCATAAGATAGTTGGGGGTGGTATTATGAAGAGAAGAATTATTCTAATCCTGGTTGCGGCAGGTACTTTTGCTTTTATAAGCTTTCAGGTATATACCATGTACGATATGATGTTTCACACGCAGTCTGTATCCGTGGAGGGAGAAGAGGGAATTGTGATACGTCAGGGAGATCCGGAGGATGACAGGATCTCCTTTACCTGTAATGTGGACTGGGGTGAGGAGATATTACCTGGGATGCTTGAGCTTTTTGCGGAAAAGGATATCAAGATAACCTTTTTCGTCAGCGGAAGGTGGGCGGAAAACAACCCCTGGCTGCTGAGAAGAATTTACGTGGAAGGGCATGAAATACAGAATCACGGTTACGGCCACCGTATGTGCTCCAAAATATCGGAACAGGCTGTGCGTGAGGAGATCGAAAAGACGGAGGAAGCGGTAAAGCAATTTACCGGAATAACAACAGACGTTTTCGCCCCGCCCTCAGGAGACTACGATGCGAAAACAGTGGAGCTGTGCAGAGAGATGGGGTATATACTGAGTTTGTGGTCTGTGGATACGATAGACTGGAGGGCTGGGTCCACGGCGAAGGTCATTGAAGATCGGGTATTGACGAAAAAGCTGAACGGCGCCATTCTGCTGATGCACCCGAAAGAGGAAACGGTGAAAGCCCTCCCGGCTATTATAGATGAGATCGAAAAGCGCGGTCTTTCTATCGTCCCTCTGGCGGAGTTGATAGAAGAATGAAAACAGACCAGACAGGGGGACAGACCCCTACTGCCGTAGGAGGCGGTGTCAACATGGCCCCGGTACGCGTCACCTCGAAAACCATTATTTTAAATTCGTCTTTTTATGGTATAATTAATTCATTATGCAAAAGAAGAACACAAGGAGAAATTAGAACGAATGATAATCAAGAAAACATTAAATAACGGAATTCAAATGGTAATGGAGAAACTTCCCTTTGTCCAGTCAGTATCTGTGGGCATCTGGGTCAGCGCAGGTTCTGTTGATGAGGACGCGGCTAACTCGGGGATTTCCCATCTCATCGAGCATATGCTTTTTAAGGGTACAGAAAAACGAAGCGCACGGATGATCGCCGAAGATGTAGACCGCATCGGCGGGCATATGAATGCCTTTACCGGGAAGGAAGCTACCTGTTACTACATAAAAACCCTTGCAAACAATGTAGATCAGGCCTGTGATATTTTAATGGATATGTTCATGAACTCCAAGTTTGATCCGGAAGAGCTGGCGAAGGAAAAAGATGTAATCTACGAGGAAATTAAGATGATCGAGGATAGCCCCGAAGATTATGTAGGGGATTTGCTGCTGGAAACAGTGTTTCGGGGAACGGTACTGGAACGCCCCATCATCGGTACCCGGGAATCCCTAAAGGCCATTGACAGGAAGGCGATACTGGATTATCTGGATCGGGAGTATACAACGGACAATATCGTGATATCCGTGGCAGGAAGCTTCGATGAAGATCATATGTGCGAACTGTTCAACGAAAAGTTGTCCGCGGGACAAATGGGCAAAAAGAGAGAGCCTTTTTCGGGCGCTCCCTATGTTCCCGCCTATCAGATCCGGGTTAAGGATGTGGAACAAAGTCACATCTCCATGGGCGTAAAAGGAGTGGCGCAGGAGGACGACCTGTATTTCCCCATGACGCTGCTGAACAGCATTGTGGGCGGAAGCATGAGCTCCCGTCTGTTTCAGAGTATAAGAGAGCAAAAAGGCCTTGCCTATTCGGTATATTCCGGCGCAAGCTCCTTTGTCAACGACGGTATTTATACCATATACGCGGGAGTGAGCCATTCCAAGGTGGACGCTGCCATTCAGGCTATCGCGGAGGAAATGCAAAAGGTGAAACTCGAAGGTATTGACCGCGAAGAACTCATCATTGCTAAAGAACAGATGAAGAGCAGCTATGTTTTTGGCCAGGAGAACGTTAACAACAGGATGTACGTCAATGGAAAGAACACCTTATTGCTGTCCCGTCTGCTCACCGCTGAGGAAATTATGGACAGGATCGACAAAGTGGACATGGACGCTATAAAGAAAGCAATCTCTTTAATCTCAGATATGGACCGGTATTCCGCGGCCCTCATCAGCAGTAAGGATTATGATATCCGTTCAAAGATTGAGGGGTTCCGGTCATGAAACTGAAAGTAAAAATAAAATCGGAAAGCGGTATCGTTCCCGCTTATGAAACGGAAGGCTCCGCGGGGATGGACATGCGGGCTCTCCTTAACGAACCCGTAATTTTAAACCCCGGCGACAGGTATCTCGTTCCCACGGGAATTGCCATTGAGCTTCCTGCAGGATATGAAGCGCAGATTCGCGCCAGAAGCGGTCTTGCCGTCAAACACGGAATCGGCCTGGTCAATGGGGTAGGGACCATAGACAGCGACTACCGGGGAGAAATTAAAATCGGACTGATTAATTGGGGACGGGAACCCTTTACAATAAACAACGGGGACCGTATCGCCCAGATGATTGTAGCAAAATATGAGTCTGTGGAGTGGGAAGCTGTTGACAGTCTCGACGACAGCGTCCGCGGATCCGGAGGCTTCGGTCATACAGGCCTCTGATACCTGTACGAAATTTGCACCTCCTGCGCCTGTTTCTGCATATATTGATAGAAAACGCAGGAGGCCTTGTTTATGCTGACCATGGGATTGATCGAGAATCTTGCCAGACTGAACCGAATCAGGCAGCCCGAGCCGATAATGCACGCGAAAGGCGCGGGGGCAAGAGGAATTTTTATTCCGTATATGACGATGAAGGAATATACACGAGCGTGCTTCCTGCAGGATTCGGAGTTAGAGACTCCGGTTTTTGTACGGTTTTCCCGGATGATGGGAAGAGCCGGGGCATCGGATACAACGAGAGATGTTCGGGGATTTTCTGTTAAATTCTTCACCGATGAGGGTATCTATGATATGACAGGTACGAATCTGCCTGTGGCTTTCATCCGGGACCCGGAAAAATTTCCGGCCCTTTTTGAGGCGCTTAGCCCTTGCCCCCGAACCAATATCCGGGATCCGGAGCGCTTGTGGCATTTTGTTGCCGACAATCCGGAGACGATGCATATGATTACATGGCTCTACTCCAATCGCGGAACGCTAAAAAGCTACCGCAAAATGGAAGGGCACAGCGTGCACACCTACATGTGGGAAAACGCCGCAGGAGATCGGTTTTGGGTAAGGTACCACTGGAGGCCTCTTGAAGGGGTAGAGGAGATCAGCCGCCAGGAAGCGGAATTTCTCGCGGGATATGATCCGGACGCCGCTGCCAGGGATTTGGATGCTGCCCTTGAAGACGGACGCCACGTACGATATGAGCTTTGTGTACAGCTGATTTCCGCGAAGCAGAGCATTGAGAGCGAGCTCTCCCTTCTGGATCCCACCGCCATCTGGCCGGAAGCCTCCGTGCCGCTGATGAAGGTGGGGAAGATGATCCTGCAAAGGGGCGTGGATAATTACCTTGAGGAAGTTGAGAACTGTTGTTTTTCTCCGGGAAGGCTCATTCCGGGAATTTATCTTTCTCCGGAGCCGTTACTGTCGGCAGACGTCTTTCTTTCTATGGATGAAGAAAGGTGCAGGTTCGGGAACGCCAGAAAAGGAGAGACCCTGCCATTCTTGCAGCAGGAGGTGGCCTTCGCCAATTCCGAAAGACAGCTGCAGGATCCGGGAGTGTTTGACGTGGGTCAACTGTCCTGGCGCCTTCAATCTATGAGTGAAAAAGAAAAAACCACCCTCATTGACAATATGGGAGAGGAGTTACTTTTCGTAGATGAAAGGGTACAGAGTAAGATCGTTGATTACCTGCAGGAAGCCAATAAGGCCACGGGGGCCTCTCTTGAAAAGTGGCTGGGGCTGTGATAAAATAAAACATTAATTCTGAGGGGATGATGTGTACATCGTTCCGCTAACAAAGGAGGAGAGCCAATGATCCTTCGTGAAGAATTGGAGCAGCGAGAATTTTCTATGCTTGCCGTCGGCGCGACCAAAGCGGCGGAGTCAAAAGGCCGTGGACAGGAAGAGCCAAAGTGTGCTTTCCGTACGGATTTTCAACGAGACAGAGACCGGATCATCCACTCAAAAGCTTTTCGGCGTCTGATGCATAAGACTCAGGTATTTCTTGCCCCGGAAGGGGATCACTTCCGAACGCGATTGACTCATACTCTGGAGGTCTCCCAGATCGCCCGTACAATTGCCAGATCTCTTGGCATGAACGAGGATCTTGCGGAGGCTATTTCCATGGGGCATGATTTGGGACATACACCCTTTGGGCATAATGGCGAGGAGTTTTTGGACGAGAAGCACGAGAGAGGCTTCAAGCATAATGTTCAGGGTCTCCGGGTAGTAGAGGTCCTGGAAAACCGGGAGAAAATGACCGGTATGAATCTCACTGCCGAGGTGAAAGACGGTATCTTAAATCACACGGGAGAGGGCGTTCCTTCCACACCGGAGGGAAAAATTGTTCGCTTCAGTGATCGTATCGCTTATATCAACCACGATATTGACGACGCTCTGCGCAGCGGAGTGATACGGGAAACGGATCTGCCGGCGGATTGCGTAAAGGTTCTGGGAAGCGACCACCGAAGCCGCATCAATAATCTGGTCTGCGATCTGGTGGAGAACAGCGACGAATGGGGAAACATCACCATGAGTGAGGAACGACTGTTTTACATGAACAAGCTGCGGGATTTTATGTTCGAGAACGTGTATCACAGTAGAAAAGTGAAAAAGGACGAGGAGCTCAATAAAGTAAGGTCTATGATTTTTTTACTTTATGAGTATTACGAAGATAATCCCAGGAAGCTGCCGGAGGAATGGAGAGACCGGATTCCCCTGTACGGCGTCCGGGAGGTAGTCAAGGATCATATCGCCGGTATGACGGACCGTTACGCGGTCAATCTCTTTCAGGAAATATTCGTTCCGAAGTCCTGGAAATAAATTTGAGTTTTTTCAGGATTAAAAAAAGGAATTCTTTTGTGCCTGTCGTATATAATGACAAAGCGGTGAAAGAACGGGGCATTGGGGGATTATGGGATTCAGCGACAATATAGTAGATGAGATAAAAAGCAGGTGTAATATTGTTGATGTGATCGGCCGTCAGGTCTCGCTCAAGAAAACAGGGAGCAACCACAAAGGGCTCTGCCCGTTTCACAATGAAAAGACGCCTTCTTTTGTCGTTTCCGAGGACAAGCAGTTTTTTACCTGTTTCGGCTGCGGGGCCAAGGGCGACGTGATTGAGTTTACCCAGCGATATCACAGCCTTGACTTTCAGGCCGCCATCGAGAAGCTTGCGGAAGAGCATGGTATCGAGTTGAAACATTCCGGCTTTGGAGCCGAAGGAAAAAAGACCCAGCTTTATGAGATCAACAGGGAAGCTGCAGCGTTCTTTTACAGGCGATTTACGAAAGAACAAAACACGGCAATTGCCTATATGAGTTCCAGAGGACTGGAGCCCGGAGTGATGCGCAAGTTTGGCATCGGCTATGCGGATGGGGAATGGCAGAGCCTGTACGACTTTCTCAAGGAGAAGGGGTATGACGATGAGGTCTTGATCTCTCTGGGACTTGTTTCCCGCTCCAACAACAGGATTTACGATAAATTCCGGGATCGGGTCATATTCCCCATCATCAACACCAGGGGAAAGGTCATCGGCTTCGGAGGCCGAGCCATCGGCGACGGTACGCCCAAGTACTTGAATTCGCCGGAATCGCCGGTATTTCAAAAGAAAAACAATCTATATGGATTAAATTTGACAAGGCAGGATATAAATAGAGAAGATTGTGCAATACTGGTAGAAGGATATATGGATGTGATCTCCCTGTACCAGCACGGGGTACGCAACGTATCCGCCTCTTTGGGAACTGCTTTGACAGAAAATCAGGCCGCTATGCTGAAGCGCTACACGGATAATGTGGTATTGGCTTACGATGCGGATGAAGCGGGACAGGCCGCGGCGATGCGGGGAATGGATATCCTGTATGGAGCGGGCTGCAAAGTGAAGGTGTTGCATATCCCGGATGGAAAGGACCCGGATGAGTTTATCGGCAAAAATGGGAAGGACGCTTTTTTAGAACTGGTGAAACTGGCCCCCTCCTTTATGGATTACAAGCTTCGGCGTCTGAGGGAGCGGATAGACTTAAAAACCACAGAAGGCAGCTTGGCGTTTTTGAAGGAAGCCGCCAGGATCATGAGAAAGCTCAGCCCGGTGGAAGCGGAGACATACATCAAAAAGATCGCGGCGGAGACAGGGATTTCCGAAGGAGCTTTTCGGCTTGAGGTCTTCGGAAGCGGATACCGGGACGCCCCGGCGGAAGCAGCCAGACCGACCAGAGAAGAGAGGCGTCATAAGGATGGCGGCGGATTCGGTACCATGCTGGAGCGGAATTTGATTCGTCTGATGCTGTTTAAAAGCTCCTATGTACCGCTGATAGAGCCATATAAGGATTCTTTCGAGACGGCTGCCTGCTACAGAATTTATGAGATTATTCGCTCTCTGTACAGGCCGGATGAGGAGATCGATCTGCAGAAGCTTGCGGACAGTCTGGACGAAGAAGCAGGGACAATCCTGCGGCATACCATGGAGACAATTCAATTTGCCGACAGGGACGACCAGGTTTTCGCGGAGTGCATTACGCACATAAAAACCGCCGTGAGAATAAGGCGGGAAGAAGAATTGATAAAGATACTTTCGATATTAGACGATGAAAAGGACAGTGGTAAGATATTGGAAATGACGAAAGAGTTGATGGAGATACAAAAGGAAAGGTACAAGGGAACGCACAATGAGCTATGATATGGAACAACCGGAAGAAAAGAGATTTGAGTTCATCAATGAACTGATGGAGACGGCGAAAAGCAAAGGCTCCATCACCTATCAGGAGATTTCAACCCATCTGGAAAACGTGGAGTTGGACAAGAATCAGATGGACGACCTCTATGATGCTCTGATCTCCATGGGAATTGAGATCGTTTCGGAGACGGATCCCGACGATTTCGAGATCATAGCCCTGGAGCAGGAGGAAGAACCGGAAGCGGCCATTGCGGGGGAAGAGGCGGAAATTGATCTGGAGGCTTCAATCCCCAAGGGAATTGCCGTAGACGATCCGGTGAGGATGTACCTCAAAGAGATCGGAAAGGTTGCCCTGCTCACAGCGGAAGAGGAGATTGATCTGGCGAAGAGGATGGAAGCGGGGGACGAGGAAGCCAAACAAAGGCTTTGCGAAGCCAACCTCCGGCTGGTGGTGAGCATTGCAAAACGATATGTAGGTCGAGGGATGCTGTTCCTGGATTTGATTCAGGAAGGTAACCTGGGACTGATCAAAGCGGTAGATAAGTTTGACTGGAGAAAAGGTTATAAATTCAGTACATATGCTACCTGGTGGATCAGACAGGCCATTACCCGGTCCATAGCGGACCAGGCAAGGACTATCAGGATTCCGGTGCATATGGTAGAGACCATCAACAAACTGATACGAATCTCCAGGCAGCTTCTCCAGGAGTATGGCAGAGAGCCTACCCCTGAGGAGATCGCCGCGGAAATGGATATTTCCGAAGACAAAGTTCGGGAGATTCTTAAAATTGCGCAAGAGCCTGTATCTCTGGAAACTCCCATCGGAGAGGAAGAGGACAGCCATCTTGGCGATTTTATCCCCGATGACGATGTGCCGGCTCCCGCCGATGCCGCTGCCTTTTCCATGCTGAAAGAGCAGCTGGTAGAGGTACTGGATACCCTGACGGAGAGAGAGCAGAAGGTATTGCGGCTTCGCTTCGGATTAGACGACGGCCGGGCCAGAACCCTTGAAGAAGTCGGCAAACGCTTTGACGTAACCCGCGAAAGAATCCGGCAGATTGAAGCCAAGGCTTTGAGGAAATTGCGTCATCCGAGTCGCAGTAAAAAATTAAAAGACTATCTGGAGTAGGCGACAGCCTCTTAGCATTCAGCAATATATTGGAAATAAAAAAGGTGTTGATTTTAAAGTGCTTTACAGCCTGAAATCAGCTCCTTTTTTAGTCTGATGGGGATCTGAAATCAACCCACGTCATTTTCATAATTTGTCAGTATAAAATTGTATACATCTTCGACATATTCTAAAATGTCTTCAAACTCGACGCCCTCTTCCGCCACGTAAACGGAATCACCAACATGCAAAGAATTTTTTCCGATAAGGACTACCACTTTCTCATAGTTGTCGCTTTGGTAGACACCCCATTCAGACTCAAATGTAATGCGATAAATCCAGTCTTCGTCGAATGTTTTCTCTGTATCTAATACGAGAGCCATGTATGCCAATTCATGCAATTTCATTATATTAGCCTGAGCAATTGCAACCTCTGTAGAATCATAATATTCAATTGTTGCGCGGCGCCCCGCTAAAATAGACTGCAAGTCATCGATTTTTTCCTCTTCCTGTAGTTGGGACACTATATGACCGATAACAGGTAGTGCGATGATAATTAACGAGATAACTACAACCAACTTTTTTTTACGACTCATTCTGCCACCTCCGAATGTGCTTTAGCGAACATTATAACAACCATTCAAAGACAAAGCAAATCATTCACATCATAGAGAACAAACAGGCTAATCTTATGCTTGTTTATTTTGCTGTATATGGTATCCAGTATATATGACCTCATTTTATTTATTACCTGCTCTCACTTGACGATCTTGTAAAGATCGCGACGACAATAAAGAAGCTTGCGGCAAGCGTTCCAGAACTATAAAAGGCAAAAAGCTGAGCATGTTTTGTTAGTGTGGGAACAAAATAAAATAGCAATATCAACGTCAAATTAATGCAAGCAAGGGTTACGCTTTTCTTGCGCTGAGTTTCCCTTTGTAGTTCTTTTAGAGGTTTATTAACCGCTTCAACAGGGGCAAGTGACCATATGAGAAGGGATGATACTATAATTGCTGTCATAGAATATGGCAATGCATGCTCATTATTCATGTAGTGATGAAGCATTATGAAACCCAAAAAAGTTACATTGAATCCGAGGATACATGACCAGTGATGCTTTGCGTGATATCCTCCGGCAACAAGGCGCAAAGGAATAAAGGCTATACAAAAGAGAATACCCCCCTCTAGTGCACCCAAGATGATAGAAAGTAAAACGATTCCTAGAATATTAAGTATAGTTGAGATAAGCAATTCGAATCCATACTTATATACTTTTATTCTTTCTTCTCTATATGCTTCTTTTTCTGCAAAGTAAGTCGCTAAGACCAGAGCATATCTTGAAATCATTCATTCAGTCCTCCTTTACATTACATATAGCACAATAATAGCGGAAGTCTGAGTAATATAAAGCTTCCGGTGACAACATGCAACTTTGAGGGACAATTTGCACATTCAATATTGAGCGCTACTTAATGTATCGAATTGCTGCTCTCTGGCCCTAATAAACTCATTAGGATAAAATAAAAGTAATACTGAATGTACAGTGAGCATTAATACATGTGAAGGCTCGGGTGAACTACAATGAATAAAAGTCAAATCAGATTTGGACACAAGTTAAGAGAACTGCGCGAGGAAAAGGGGATGACCCAAGAGCAATTAGCAGAGAGGATCGGCATTACTGCGAATGCTGTTGGACAGTTTGAGCGAGGGAAGATATTTCCCAATTATGAGACTACCACAAATATAATCAATGTGTTAGATATTGATGCTAATTTACTTTTCTCGCGAGATGCTGTGGATTATCCAGACGAGGCAAAATGGATTGCAAAAATAATTGTAAACTTGACTCCAGATGAAAGAAAGAACTTCGGTAGACTTCTTGAAGATATTTCAAAAGTCTTTAAAAACTCGGATGGTACAATAAGGACTCCGTACGAAAGATAAAGTTTTTTAATACCAAATACTGATTGTTATGTCAAAGGAGGATTAATGGAGTTCCCTGCGCCTTAGAAAGGGATGGTGACAAAATGAAAATTGCAATCTGTGATGATGATTTTAGGGATATAAAATATTTAGGTAAAATCATACAATCACATTCCAAAGATCATGAAATAATTGAATTTTTGTCAGCAAAGGTTCTTCTTGAGCGTATTTATGGTGATGAACATTTTGATCTACTTTTTCTTGATGTTCAAATGCCTGATGCCGACGGTTGGAAAATTGCCAGAGAATTAAAACAGGCAAGGCGTAAGATATTTATCGTAATGGTTACGATACACGGAGAATATATATTTGACTGCTTTGATAGGGTGGATTGGTTTGCTCCTAAGCCTATACCGCCGAAGATGGTCTTTAAAATTTTGAATAGTGCGCAGGAGAGTCTATTTCCAAGGATATTCGAATTTCAAACAGATAAGCTGATGATTCCGCTCACTGCGCCGGAGATTATTTATTTTGAAGTTAATCGCAATACTCTTTTCATCCACACAACAGGAGGATGCCGCCAAACTAGGTTGTCATTAAAGAAAGTCCAAGATATGCTCAATGACTGCCCTTTATTTGTTCAGCCCCATCGTAGCTTTATTATTAACCTTGACCATTATGACTACATAAAAAACTGGTATATTGTCTTGAAAAATGGAGAACAAATAAAGCTCTCACGAACCTATCGAGACTCTTTTTATGCAGCTTTAAGCGAATATGTGAGAGGTGGGCGATGATGAATAATATATTATCTTTTCAAATATTTGAATGCGTAGCAGTTGTGTTTGAAACATTTATTGTATACCAATACATAGACGGGCTATTTGAGAAACGGCATGAACAAAAAAGCACCTTGCCATGGTATGTACTCTTTTGCATCGGCCTAACATTGTTAAGCTTGTTTTTTCACGAAGAAATTGTGCTAATAGGATATACGCTGATTGGCGTATATGCGCTGACTTTTGGGGCTTATAAGGCAAGTTTTTCATCAAGAGTCTTCTCTATATTTTATTTTTGCGCTATCATGGTGAGCGCTGAAATTTTCACTTCTGGTTTGATATCAGGTATCTGGAATATAGACCTGTTTGATGCTCTTGAATATGGATTGCCGAGAATACTTTGCATTTCTGTTGCAAAACTAATTCAAATATTTCTGGTTAAAGTGTCAATTTCAGCAGCTAACTGGAAGACTAATGCATCATCAAAAGATGAAGCAAAACTGATGTTGCCATTATTTCTCTGCCAGGTGTTTTCCATCATTCTTGCATACTGTGTTTATATAATTTGCACAAGGGTATTTAATGGTTTCCCACCAGTAGCATTATTCACAATGATGGGGATAATCTACATGAACATAGTGGTCTTTTGGTATTTTGATAGGGTTAAAATGGCCTTCGAATATAAGAGTAGAAACAGTGTCGCGGAGTATAGAATTGAATTACAGAAAGAATATTTTGAACTCCTGAGAAAACATCAGCAGGAAACGGATGCGCTGTGGCATGATATGAAAAAACATGTAAGTCTTATGAAAACACTTATTAACAGTGGGCGATATGACGTAAGTTCTGAATATATCCGAGAATTGGAAAATCAAATGGGTGATAAAATAAAAATTATAAGAACAGAATATCCTGTTTTAAGTGCATTGCTCACAGAACAGATACAACGCGCAAAAAAGGTCGGGATACAATTTGATATTGATGTTAAATTGAATTCTGATATGAAAATTGCCCCTGTGGATTTGTGTATAATTCTCGGCAATTTATTTGATAATGCCTTTGAAGCCTGTGAGCTACTTATGCCGGAAACTGAAAGAAATATAACGACGTCCATAATTCAACGCAATAATGTTCTAATTATAAAAGTTGAGAACACATATACTCCTGCTGATGATACAAGGCAACGTTTGGGAAAGCACGGGTTTGGACAAAAGAATATTCGTCAAGCAATAGCAAAATATAATGGGAAAATGGATATAAGTAAAACTAATAATATTTATAGAGTCACACTTTCTATCCTGTAACGCGCAAATACTGTAAGTTGTCCCGTAAACCTGCAACTTGTCCCACTCCTATTGAACCCGAGACAATAAACCGCTAAGTTTTAGGTAAGATGTTGTTTAGCGGTTTTACTGTTGTGGATGGTCCTATCAAAAGGAGGTGGATTAAGTGAAAAAGAAATTGCTGCAATTTGCGAAGAAGTTTAGAGGAATAGCCCCGGCACTTGCTCTCATGTTGGCAGTACAGTCGGCTTCATCAACGTGCTTTTTCTGTTTGTACCAGCCGGATGTGCCGGAAGATTTAATGTAATTACCATTGATAAAGGAGGAAATAGTCATGAAAAGATTAATATCTTTGTCCCTTACGGTAATAATGTGCTTGTCGCTTGGTATGACCGCTGCAACAGCTGCCGAAAGTGGGCGAACACAAATAGGTACCATTTCAGCTTCGCTCACAGCGAACAGTGCGCTTATGGATGCAGTTTTTATAGAGAGGAAGTCATGCTCTGATGATTCGGCAGAAAGTTCGCTCACGCTTGATGTTAGTCCGGACAAGAGCGCCATAGATGTTGCTCTAACCATTAACAACACTCATTACAAGGCGACCTTACCGGGCCAAGCCAATGAGGTCGCTGTTAATGGGCTTGTTGGTTATATTGGGGTGTATGAAGGCTTTTTTATAAACAGTGCAGAGAAAACATCTATTGACAGTGTTTCTGTAGCAGAAGGTATTCCAGTCATTGTAGATGTAACGTTTACCGATAAAGAAGTGTTTGCTGCTCTGACAATCGGGTATGCTACAGAAAAAACGATACCGGAAATCATTTTCTTTGGCAATTTATCTGATGAGCTCGGTGCAATTTCGACTGAATACACAACAAAGACGTTGGCTGCTCAAGAAGCTAAGGCCATGGATGAAATGGTTTTTCCTTCTAATGAAGGCAAGTCTGTTGATGGTGAAACCAAGCTCCAAGCAAATACGACAATAAAATTGGGAAACTACATGGCCGGTGCTTTAAGTTTATTTCACGGTGACGAATTAAGAAATCAGGGCTCGATGCCTGTTTATGTAAAAGTTAATACAAACTCAATCAGTGTCGAAAACTATGTGAGATATGGCCTGGGATATGGATCAAGTACAGTGACTGCCTATCCAGGCACTTTTGATCTTTCAGTCGGTGGAAATCATAATTCTCTTCACATTTTAACGAACGCATATCTGCCGCAGAATGCTTCGACTAGTGTAACAATTCCTATTCCATATTATTTGCCCCAAATCGGGTTTGGAACAGTTGGTTATCATTTAACCACGTCGAGCACTTCTGCATCCCTCTCAAAATATTCACCTTCGTCACAACATCACAACAAGGTGTCCTGGTCAATGTATAGGATAAGCGGATGGAGTCCGAGCACGTTCGACGGGGATTATACGACTGGAACCGGAATGACTGGTGAAGCCACATACACTTACTCTGGACATGTTACATCTGACGTTCCACGTACAATGACTGCTACTGGCAAAATTAACTACAGATACGCATGTATGGTTTTCGATCAACTCGTTACCTTTAATCTGCCAACTGGCACTATGACAAGATCCTCTTCTGTTATTATTAAACCATAGTTAGGCCTGCTTACAATGACGATTTAATAACATGGTTCAACATCATAAACGTAAAAAACAGCGAACCCTTCATAACGGTTCGCTGTTTTTATAAGAAATAAGAGCCATAGAGAAGAGGAGCGACCCCGTTCGTCATTTGATGCGACAGACTCCCCATCCTCACTCACCTATTAAGGAATCTAGTCACTCGCCGCACATGGCTTCAAATATTTCCCCATCGATGCCCACTATTTCGTCAATAGGAATCTCTGTGCCATCGGCCATGACCATAAGCCGCTGGTACGGGTTTATTCTTTTGGTCCTGCCGGAGGCAGTGACATAGGAACCGCCGTCTTTCTTTTCGTCGGGCTGAAAGTAGGTGATTGTGATTTCTGGCTGCTCTTTTATCAGGTCCGTTAGAATTTGCAGCCTTTCATCCAGGGCATTCTTCATGTATTCGTCCAGTTCCACTCTCTTGTCAGTCAGCCTTGCGGTTTCCCTGATGGCGGCGCCGTGGCCGGTGAGAGCGGCGAAAGGGGAGAACTGGGCGGCTCTGTCAGCGATTGACATGTGGGGGCGTGTGGCGGATACATGGCGGGGCAAATCGATGATATCATCGTATGATTTTGTCATGCTTTATGCCCTCCAATCTGCTTGTTCCGGCTTACAGTGGTAGCGCCTTCCTCTAAATTCATGCCTTTTAGAATGGCGTTCTTGCCATATTTCTTTTTTATCTCCAGCATGGCCGTCTGCATCTTTTTTTCCTGTGCGAGCTCGGCTTCCTCATCCTCTTTTTTCGCCTGTTCAGCAGCGTAATCTGTAAAGAGATTCAGCTGCTCGAAGTCGTGGGTTTTTGAAACCGTTGCTTCATCCGCAACATGGTTTGCTACGATGTTGACTCTTCTGATCAGGAGATTTTTATCGACAATGCGATCAAATAGCTCTGTGACGGCGTCAAGAATCAACTTGGTGGAGGAGGTCTGTCTGCCGAGGTTAACCGAGCCATGGGCAGGTTTGGGAATGGTACGGCCATATGGGTCAGTGGTGACCGCGCCCTGGTATGATTTCTTTATCTTCGGATTCGTCAGATTTTCAATATCATATCCCACAGTCAAAACAAGCTGGTCAGTCACAAGTCTTTTATCCACCAGATCCAGCACCAGCAGATCGGCCATTTCCTGCACGATGAGCCTTGCTTTGTCAAAGGTATAGGCGCATTGCAGCACCTGACCGGATCCGATGCTGTTTGAACTTGGCTTATAGGCTTTAATGTCGGCAATGGTGCATGGTTCCCAGCCCCAGGCATGGTCGATCAGCAGCTCGGCATTTACGCCGAAGAGCTTGTACAGCAGATCCTCGTTATAGTAATCGCCGGGCTGACCGAGAGAGCATCTGGCGATATCTCCCATAGTAGAAAGGCCGATTCCCTCCAGTTTCCTGGCATACCCTCTTCCGATTCGCCAAAAGTCCGTGAGAGGCCGGTGTGACCACAGCAGATGACGGTAGCTCATTTCGTCCAATTCAGCGATCTGCACGCCGTTTTCGTCCGGCGGAATACGCTTTGCCTGAATGTCCATGGCGATCTTGCTGAGATACAGATTCGTACCGATCCCCGCCGCCGCAGTGACGCCGATGTTCTTCAGAACACCCAGAATCATTTTCGATGCAAGCTCCCGGGCCGAAAGGTTGTAGGTGTGCAGATAGTCGGTGGCGTCGATGAACACCTCGTCAATGGAGTAGACATGGATATCCTCCGGCGCGATATACTTCAGGTACGTGTTGTAGATCCGCGTGCTGTACTCTATATAATGCGCCATTCTCGGCGGAGCGATAAGATAGTCTAAAGAGAGATCCTGAGAGGATCTTACTTCGGTATCGTTGGAGGAAGAGCCGCTAAAGGCCCGGCCCGGCGCTTTGCGCAGTCGCCCCGCATTTACTTCTCTGACCTTCTGTACCACTTCAAAGAGCCTCGCCCTTCCGGAAATGCCGTATGCTTTGAGGGAAGGGGAGACGGCAAGACAGATGGTTTTTTCGGTGCGGCTTGCATCGGCCACAACAAGGTTGGTGGTCATGGGATCAAGGCCCCGCTCCATACACTCGACGGAAGCGTAGAAGGATTTTAAATCGATTGCGATATAGGTTCTGTTCTTCCTGCTCATCTCCGGCCACCTCCTTCAAAATTATTTGTCTGGCGAAGTGGAATCTATCGCACTTGTGTTTGCGTCCCCGCAACCAGGTCTCCTAAATGACATTTATCCTTCCTGATCAGCCCCATTGCCAGAAGTCCACATGTACGATTATACCATGAAGCTCCTCATCCAGGGCCAGGTACTGTCATTCTGAATGAAGAGAAGGCTCCTTCGCAAGACATTTTATTTCTGCCTATAGTATACCCGGCCTTTGCGCAGGATTGCAAGAACATTTGTTCTGCAGGTTTAAAGAAAAATCCCTGAGGAACCCCCGGGGATTTGTAACGACACGGCATATAGAAGAAAACCAACTGCAGCTTGACAGACGGTTTCTGCTTATCGAACCCTTAATCATTAATACTGAAAGTTACTCGAAGGCTGCCGCTTCCAAGGGTGTCCGCCAAGCTGGAAGCATCGGTGATCCGCCCAACCGGAACGTAGCTGTATGAGTTGGAAAAGGTGGTATAAAACAGCACCAGGTTATTGCCCGACCAGAGATAGATATCTCCGGCGTTGATTCTGGCGGGAATTTCTGTTTGCGCCGAGGGCAAATCAAATGTCAGAGCTGTGACCTTTTCCTGGGAAGCAAAATCAGGTTGTGCCCGTATAATGGTGTAAATTAGAAAAAAAGAGAACATGTCTCTCCGTTCGGTTACAATGTAGTTACGACACAACACAAACCGGAGGTGAAGAAACATGTCTCAAGTCCATATTACCGTAGATTATGAGGA
>WPCH01157155.1_pt1 | contig 33422 bp, 28 predicted proteins | sample 5399881 | NCBI WGS metagenome assembly WPCH01 (sample SAMN12869468, study PRJNA574797) | sludge metagenome | isolation source: wastewater treatment of pH5 | place: China:Beijing | collected 2019-05-20
ATTTAACGGTGGTATACCAATAGGAAAGAACAAAATTACTGGCCAAGTAGAATTTTTAAATTCATTTGGTAACGCAGATTATCGTCCACCAAACTATAACATTGGTGTGACAGGGATTTCAGGTTCCGGTAAAAGTTTACTTTTAAAAATGAAGCTAGCTCGTGAAACATCACTTGCAGATACACATGCGATGATCATAGATCCAGAGGGGGAATTCGTAAAAATCACCAAACGATTAGGTGGTATTAACTTAAATATTTCACCAGAAAGTAATATCATTATTAATCCTTGTGCAATTGCAGTAACAGAACTTCAGATTACGGATAAAGATGAAGAGCTAGAAGCGCTTGAACAATATGACAAGAAAGAACTCGTAGAGCGTGATGGCGTGAAGTATGTAAGATTTGTGCCTATTTTAGAGAAAATCAATGAAATACTAGGATTCTTTGACATTATTATTCGCGGACAAGATTTTGATCAACCAGGATTAAATGTATTCCAGCGCACAATGTTAGAAGATGCAATTCGTGAAGTATTCGATAAACATGGTATTACTTCTCATCCCTCATCTTTATATACAGATGAAGTGAAGAAGGTGGATGGACAATTAATTCAGTCTCAAGTGAGAAAGCCGGAGCCAGAGTTAAAAGAAATTTATGATGTAATAGTAGAAAACCATGGAGACGATGTGAAAGCAGAAGAGTTAATTGCTGCGATTCGTCCGTTTTTACGTGATGGCTCAAAACCATTATTTGATGGACAAAGTAATTTTGGACGCGGTGTAGAAACACAGTTAAATGAATCACGTGTTGTTAACTTTAATATTAGTCATTTAGAAGAGGGTTTCTTAAAACCGATCGCCTTCCACGTTATCTTGAACTATATTTGGGAGCATTGGATTAAGAGTCCAGAACACGCTATCAAACGAAAAGTGTTATATGTGGATGAGATGTGGCAGTTTATCGATTATGAACAAACTGTTAACTTCTTAGAAAAAGTAGCACGTCGTTCACGTAAAAGAAATGCCGGTATGTGTTGGGCAAGTCAGGACTTTGTTCGTATTTTGGAAAATGTGAAAGCGCGTGGTATCTTGCAATCTACTTTCTCTTATTTCTTCTTAGAGCAAAATAAGATTGATAAGAAAAAAATCCAAGAGAACTTTAACTTAACTGCTGGGGAGCTCGACATTATTCTCAACAATCCAGGGAAAGGTGAAGGGATTTTCCGCATAGGAGATAGTTCAGTTTGGATTCAAACAGATCCATCAGATAAAGAAATGATGTTCATTGAATCTAATGAAGCGGTACTACAAGAGCTTTTAAATAACATGAAGAAAGTACAAGGGTACGCAGGATAATAGCGTACCTTTGAAAAGGAAGGTGAAATTATGCTTGATAAGATAATAGGATGGGTTGGCGGCTTAATTGTTTCTATGGTCAAGACCTTTCTTTCTCCAATCTATAAATTAATTGATACTATCCCCGATTTAATTTTTGGTGGGGATAGTGCAAAACTAAACTTTTTATTTAAAGACGACACAGCTGGGAATGTTTTAAATACGGGATTACCAGTCATGTTTAAATTTGCAGCCTTTTTAGTCTTAGTCAGTGCTGTAATTGCTGGTGCAAAGTATTCAGCTGCTGCCATTAATCCAACAAATCGAACATATATCATTGAATATGCGAAGGATTTAATGATCGTTTCTATTTGTATATGGCATTTAGATTTCTTCTATAACATAATATTTGATATTAATACTTGGGTAGCATCGGAGTTTAAAAGAGCAATAGGAGAACAATCGCTAGATGTTTTTAAACCAGGTCAGACAATTGCCGAATTGTCTATGGATAAAAATAAGGATGATTATTTATTTCAAATTTTTGCGATGTTGATTGAAGTTGGATTGTCACTTTGGGCAAACTTCTTCTATTTAATGCGAGCGGTATCTCTATATATTTTGATGTTAATGGGACCGATTATGGTTGGTATGTGGTTATTTCCTCAAAAGAAACAACAAACTCTATATTGGATGCGTGAATTTGTTGGTACAGTACTCATCCAAGGTATCCATGCGATTACTATATGGTTGATTTTTGTACTAGTAGGCAAATCAGATAATACCATTATTAAATTAATCTTATTTGCTATGTTTATTCCTATAGGTGAAATTGTAAAAGGGTTCATTGGTTTAAGTACAAATACGGCGGGAGCGGTAAATAGAGCAGGTACGATGCTTGGAATGGGAGCCTTAGCAAGTATGGCAGGTATCGTTAAAGGGATACGTGATGACCATCGTAGTAATAAAGAGAAGACAAAAGCTAGAAAAGAAGGCGAGGAAGATAAAAAAGAAGATGCTGATAACCCTAAAAACGCGTTGGGAGCCAATTTAGGGACAGATGTAGGTACAACATCTCGTGCAGCTCGTATGTTAAAAGCAGGTCAAATTGGAAGCATGGTTGGAAAAGCAACGGGCGGACTCGCGGGGTTAGCAATGGGTGCAGGACTTGGACCAGAAGGAATGGCAGTAGGAACATTTGCTGGAAGTAAAGCAGGTGGAGTTCCTGGTGCAGTAACAGGAAGAACATTGGCAGCTGGACTTGAAGGAGTTACTAGTGCTGGGAAGCATATTGGTTCTAGTGTGAAGAAAGGTCTAGATACGTATAAAGGGTTAAATGGAGAACAATATCCAGAGTTAACAGATGAAGATATTGCACAAGACTTAGCTACGAAAGATTTTGAAAATTGGAAAGCGGATAATCCTGATTCTGCAGTTGCGAGCCGTTTAAAACAAGCATTCCCTGGTGCATCTGATGCAGAGATTGCAAAAAAAGTAGCAAAAACAAATAGTGATCAAATGTCTCATTTCAAAAATCAGCGAAAACAAGATTTACAAAATATGAAGAAAAATGCTACACCATATGGAAATGCTAGAGATTTAGTTAACGCTGCAACTAACGCATTCCAAAAAGGATATGAGGCAGACCATAAAGATGCGTTTATGAGTCAATTACCAGAAAACATGTCAGCGGAAGAGAAAGAGAAAAAATGGAATGACCATCTAAACTCAAAAGTTCAAGGATTTAGAAATCATGCAGAACAAGCGGCAATAAAAGCTGGAGCAATGCCAGTTGATGCGAAAGATAAGCAAGGCAACAACCTGTTTGATAAGTCTTATGTAAATAAAGATGTCTTTGCTTCTCAACTTGCACTTGGAAAAGTTGGGAAAGCGGTTGAAGGAGTAAAGGGAGAAACACTAGAGAGTGGCCATCAAAATATGGGACAAGTAGACTCACTTGTGGGTGCGTCCACTGCTGCATTTAAAAAGGCATATACAGCAGATCATAAGGCTGGATTCATGAAGCAATTCCCTGCAGATGTACCACAACAAGAAAAAGAGGCTGCATGGAACAAACACTTGAGTCAAAAAGTGCAAGGATTTAAAAATCATGCACAGAAAGCTGCAGAACAAGCAGGGATTGTGCAACAAAAAGATGGGACTAGCTATGCTAATAAGGAAGCTTTTGCTTCTCAGCTATCGCAACAATTACAAAACAATCCAAATATAAATGCAATGGGTGTATCTAGTGTATCTGGCATTCAAAAAGCGGTAAATGGTGTAAAAACACATAGTTTAGCAAATGGATATGGAAACCAGAAACAAAAAGGTGTAAGTAATGTTGGGAATTTAGTACAAGCATCTACAGAATCCTTTAAACAAGGATATGCAGCAGAGAACAAAGCAAACTTTATGAAAAACTTGTCTCCAACTATGTCTCAAGCGCAAAAAGTAGAAGCTTGGCAGTCTCACTTGAATGATAAAGGGAATGAATTTAAAGCAGTCGCTCAGCAAGCAGCGGTACAAGCGGGTGCGATGCCCGTACAGGCAAAAGATACGAGTGGTAAGAGTCTACATAATCAATCATATATTAATAAAGATGCCTTTGCTTCGCAATTGACGAAAGGTTTACAAAGTCATGCTAGTCTTGGAACAGTGAGTCAACAAGTAGGTTCTGGAATTACTAGTGCGATTCAAAGTGTTCGTTCACACGGTGTTGCGACAGGTGGTGCAATCAATAAAGCTGTGTTTGCAGCTACGCAAACGCAAGCGAGTATGGCACGTGCTGGAAATCTGTCTGTTTCTGAAATTGAGCGCTCGTATGCGGATGCATCAGCTAGTGTAGCAAATATTTCGCAAAGTGCTGGGAAAATGACGATTCCAACTTCAGCAGTGGGACGTATGACACAGCAAAGTAAGATGATTGGTGTAAGTATGATGGAAGGTGCCAAACATCTCGTGCATACAAAAGGTATGGAAAATGTATCACAAGCATACTTTAATGCATCTAGTGCTGTTCAGCAGGCTGGTGGAAATGCAGTACAAAGAGTGATGAGTGGAACTGCAGCTGCCGTTCATACTTCATTAGGAGGTAATGCAGCAGAACGCCATTACAATGTGACAAAAGGATTAAGCTATGCAGCAGGTGTAATTGGTGGTGCAGGTGCTTACCAAGCTACTGCACGTATGGTAAGTAAACATAATCCTTATAATAAAGCAGTTCAAACAGAAGCAAAAGAAATTCAAGAGATTAAGGGAATGGTACCAACAATAACAGATGCGACTGGAAGACAATCAGTTGCTCAAGGTGCAGTACGTCTTGTTACGACAAATAATAAATCATGGATTGAAGCGAAAGATTCCAGTGGAATGACACAAGTTGTATCTCGTTATGGTAGTGGTGATAGTAGCATTCGTTCGGGACAAGTTGTATATCAAGACTTAAATATTTCGGATGGACAATTAACGCAGTACCGTAATGGTATGAAAGCAACACCAGCATATATTCAAGATTCTAGTGGTGGGAAAATTAGTATCAATCGTTCTATCAATATTAATCCAAACCAATTAATAGGAAATCAAAATCAAAGACCTTTACAACAGAAACCAGTATTTAGTGAACCGCCACTTACGGTAAGTCATAAGGTAGACAATGGTCACTTCTATATGTCTGATTTAGACCAGGGGGGATACCAGAATGTGCAAATGGTGGTAGAAAGAGATCGTAGTTATATGGTTGCGACAACTACAGACGGTACAGTGTCACGTATTTCTCCGTTCGGAAAAGGAGATACACGATTACAAGCAAACCAAAGAATTGAAAGGGTTTGTGAAGTGAAAGATAGCAGTATTAAACCGAGAGAAGAAATCCTAGTAACTCATACACAGGACGAAGTTGTACGTACAGAGACACATTTGAATTTATCAGAACATGACCCACAAAACCTGATTCCATTTGCGCCAAACCCTCGCTTAGCACAGCGAAGAAGTAGAAATAATGAAAATGGAAAGTATGGAGTGACAAGTCTATGAGTCAAAATCCTAACGATCCAAATAACCAGAAGAAAAGTAACCCTTTAAAAGATGCGACATCTCACTTTATTAAGAAAAAAGGGATGCAGGCAAGCGGGAAAATGGCAAAAATGGCAGGAAAAGCAGGAAGAGCGGCAGCGAAAGCTGCTGCCAAACTGCTAAGAGCTGGTATAGTGAAAATTGTCGGAGCTATCGTGGGAGCAGTAGGATTGCCTGTTGCTCTCATTATGGCTCTTATTATTACTGTATGTGTGATTCTAGCATCTTTTGTACCATTTACCGATGATGAGAGTAAAACAGAAGAGCAAGTCAAAAAGTATATGGAAATTTCAATGGCACTAAACGTAGACTGGAAAGAGGTCGTCGCTTTTGACATGGCTCGGTATGATAATGATTTGACTGGAAAAGATCCGCATGATGCTATATCATATTTCTTGGATATCCAATATGAAGAATATACGGAAAAAGAGGTATGTGAGGCAGGACCGAATGGTCCTTGTGAAAAAAAGAAAAAGGAGATGCAAAAAACCAAATCTGATAGTTATTCCGGACCAGATGTAAAAAAGATATTGGGAGATACAGATTTTAAGAAAAAAATAGATGAAATTAATGCAAGTGGTAGTAAAAAAGTAACAGTTTCTTCTCATGGATTAGAAAAAGCGATGGAGCTTGCAAAGTTTAGTGAGAGTCAAAAAGATCGTGCGCGTGAGATACTAGCAGCAGGAATGTTAGAAGGAATGTATGGACATCTGGCACCTTCTAGTAATTTTGTTGGTGGTATGTGTGTAGGTAATGTGAGCCCTGGCGGAGAACCTGTTAACCTTAATGCCAAAGTTACAGGATACCTTCCTAAAATTAAAGAAATGGCAGAAAAACATGGTGTAGCTCAATATGTTGGTGTTTTGGCTGCCCAAATGATGCAGGAATCACAAGGAGAGGGAAGTGACCCGATGCAAGCTGCAGAAGGGCATTATGGAGACTTAAGTTCATATTGTATAGGTCTAAAAGGAAGTGCTCGTATAGGGTGTATTAAAGACCCCAATATTTCTATTGAAGCAGGCGTACAAGAATTTAAAGATGTTTTAGCAAAGGCAAATGGAGATATAGCACTTGCCTTACAGAGTTATAATTACGGTCCTGGATTCATTAGTTATGCATTAGCAAAAGGTGGATATTCAGAAGAAACAGCCATTGCGTTTTCTAGGGAGCATGCTGGTGAAAATCCAGCAGGTTGTTCTGATCCTAATAACTTCCGAACCAAAGTTGGAGCGTGTTATGGAGATTACACTTACGTTTCCAAAGTTTTGAAATATTATAAAGATTTAGGTTGTGTAGAATCTGGAGATGGAGAATGGATTTCCGATAAAGGTTGGAAATGGCCAACGAAATCAGGGCGTATTACAGATACATTTGATGCAGTTCGTGGTGGAAAGCAACATAATGCTGTAGATATTGGAGCTATGACCGCTGGAAAAGCTGGAGACCCCGTGTGGTCAATGGAAGCAGGTATTGTAGTCCAAGCAGGTAATGTAAATGGTGGAGGTCTAGGTGTTTATGTAGACCATGGAAATGGTATTGTATCTCGTTACTTACATTTGAGTAAAATATCAATTGCACAAGGAACCATGGTGACGAAAGGACAAATTATTGGAGAGATGGGTGGTTCTAACTATGATAAAAACACTGGTTTCCTTAATATGAATGGCTACGCTGTTCATTTAGATTTCCAAATTCGTATTAACGACCAACCAACGGATCCAATGAAATTCTTTAAGAAAAATGATGATCCAGGACTATCATCTGGTGGTTCTCCTATTATGACGAATGACAAACGACAAAAAGTATTAGCAGAAGCGAAAAAATGGCTTGGTCAAGGAAAAGTGAGATATGTCTTAGGGGATCGTAATCCGCCAGGAGGTACTTCAGATTGCTCAGGATTTACTCAGTATGTATTTAGAACAAGTATAGGTGTACAACTTGGAGATTGGACTGGTGCTCAAGTCGGACAAGGAAAACAAGTGCCAGACATCAATCATGCGCAACCAGGGGATCTAATTTTCTATGAAAATCCAGGGCATGTTGCGATTTATATGGGGAATCAAAAAATGATTCATATTGGTGATAATAAGGGTGTACAAATTACAGGTCTAAACTATACGGCAAGAGGACAACATATGACACAAATCCGTAATGTTATAGACTGATAAGGGATGAGAGTAGATGCAGAAAATAATCAACATTTTATCTAATATGCCTCGTAAATACTTGGTCATATTGGGGATTATCGTACTAGTGGCAGGTGTTGCCACCTATAATACCATTCATGATTATATGCTGAAATCACAAGTGCAAGAGGAAGAGCAAGTAAATCAAGATGAAATCGAGATGCTTGGAGATAAACCAAAGAGATTTGATACAAAAGAAGAAGAATATATTGCAAAAACAAAAACAGTAGAGGATTTACTACGAAAAATTTCTAATAGTAGTTATGATGTTCCATATTTGTTTACAAAGGCTGGATTTGGTATTGAACCAATGAAAATGACAAGTAATGAACGTATGCTTGCTACAGAAGCTGTTCAAAGATATTTCCTAAATGGAGATAAGTTTTACAATGCACGTATTACCAAAATTGACCGCGGGAAAAAAGTAGATACATTTCATATAGAGGTTTTAATACAACAGGTAAACTTCTTGGAACCACGACAATTTAAAATTCAGGTAAATCAATATGCGCAAATTGTAACACCAATTGAACAAATACCGCATGGACAAGAAGAAGTTCCTGTGGATTAACTGAAAGATAAGGGTTGTGAATAAAAATCACAGCCCTTATTAAAAAATATAAAGAGTACCTAAAAATATTTATTGAATATTCTTAATTTTCCGATATAATAAAGTTATGGTTAAATGGAATTTGTATATATTAGTGAAATGATATAGATGTGGAGGTAAAAAGAATGAGATTATTATTTGGAACCGCAGCAAACTATTTTGCAGGATATTCTTCTGGAAGAGGCTCGGGACTTTTAGGGACAATATTTGGGTGGGCTTTATTAGTAGGTAGTGGATACCTGTTGATAACAAATTGGGATAGTATCACAGTTTGGATGCACAGTTTAGATATTGTAACAGGATTAGATGGTTATGAAGACATGAGCAATGGATTTATATTCATCTGCTTGCTTGTAAGTGGTTTTATTTTCATGCTATTGTTACCAGTCTTCGCAATTGTATTAATAGTGGGTGTGGTATTCCTGAATATTGTCATCTGTACAATTGTATTATTAGTATCACCAAGTACATATAAAAAAAATAAAGATGTGGAGAGTGAATGGAAATGAGTACAATTCTAGTTTTGGGTGGTTCAAATGGTAGAACATTAGAGAAATTAGCGAAAAAAAGAGATTGTCAGGTAATTTTTCACGATGGAAAAAATCATGGTGGTGTAAAGAAAACCTTTCGTAGTGTTATAAAAAAATGTGATGTTATTGTAGTGCAGAAAGGGGCATGTGGCCATGTGTCTATTGATGTAGCAAAAGAATACGCAAAGAAGTATAATGTACCACTTTTATTTAATCAGGGTTTTGGTGGAACAGGTGCGTTAGAGATTGGGTTAAAGCATTTGCAAGCAGCATAAATTAGGTAGTAGGGAATTTATTTTGATTATGTAATCATATAATCCTCATATAAAAATTATAAAGTTAACATTCGAGTTATTAAGAATCCTATCTTTACCAAAACAAAGTGTTAAATGCATTTTGAATGCTGATTTAAATGGACAATTAGAATTAGATACGAAAGAACGCCAAAGAGGAAATGGTTGCTAAATAATTTAATACAGATAACAAACATTTTTGAATGACTGCTGTAACAGGAGATCTGCTGAATCGAAATTACTGGATAACTAAAGAGTTAGTATCAGAAATAAAAACAGGTGGGAAGAATACCCAATCTACTTTGAAACAAAAAAAGTTAGCAATAGTGAAGGGGATCTTGTTAAGCATAAACCTACACGTATATATAAAATTCTTAAAGAAGAGTAGATAATACTATTTGGATTTGAAATTTAGATAATATATGGATGTAAATGAAAGGTGAATATAATAAAATGAATCATAGTAATATACATAAATCAGGTTATGTTATACTCATATATTTTATAATGACTCAATTTGTTGGGATTATAGGTGTACAATTGCTAGCAAAGACAGGTTGGTATGATATTAAGGGAAATCAACAGCAAGCAATTCAGCAACTACTTGTTCATTGGGAACTAATAGGTTTTTTGCTCATATTGACATTCGTTTTTCTTATATATAAGAAAGAAGCGATACATGATTCGAAGTTATCAATTAAATTTTCAAGAGTATCATTCGGTTGGATTTTAGTAGGAATAGTTGCAGTATTCTTGGCACAGACAATTGGTAGTATATTGGATAAAAGTATATTTCACTTAACTACACAATCAGTAAATACATCAAGTAATATTGAATCTGTAGCCATTTCTCCTCTTGCTCTTATATCAATTGTAATTCTAGCTCCGCTAGTTGAGGAGCTTGTATTTCGTTACGCGGCCATAAATATATTGAGCCGTAAATTTAATAAAATCGGTTGTATATTAGTTAGTTCATTGTTTTTCTCTATCATGCATTTTGATTTTCCTTTTATATTTGGATATTTTCTAATTGGACTTGTACTTGCGGCAATATATGTACGTACTAATAGGTTACTAGTATCATTTGTCGTTCATGCTAGTATGAACTTAATTGTTGTTATGCTTCAGATTTCTTGATGAAATAATTCAATTTGTAAAGAACGAAAAAATTTTCCTTTTAATTTTGGATAAAGCACAAAGTATGACTACCACAGTGTAGATACGACAAACAGCCAGGGCTAAAAAGTAAATAAAGCTTAAATGAATAAAATTATTAAGCAAAAGTGGAATATAAAACAACTTGGAGGGAATACATATGTCAGCATTTTTAAATTTAATTGCTTTAATATCATTAATTACTTCAATCGTATTTTTCGTGAAAGGGTTCAAGAATAAACCGAAATTTAAGAAAGCCGCTTTATTCTTTTGTGCAACATGGGCTTTATGGTTCGTATCAGCTATGATTGATCCGGAACCAACAAAGGTAAATGGAAAGCAAGAAGATAAACAGGAAGAAGCTAAGAAACAGCAAGAAGCAGAAGAAAAGAAGAAACAGGAAGAAGCTAAGAAACAACAAGAAGTAGAGGAAAAGAAGAAACAGGAAGAAGCTAACAAACAACAAGAAGTAGAAGAAAAAGAAAAAGAAGAAGAGACCAAGAAACAGCAAGAAGCAGAACAAGCGAAAGATAGCGGGTTAAATGAAGTGCAAGCACAAGAAAAAGCAGAACAATTGAAGCTGGCGCAAGGTCAGGGTGCACGTAATAAAGATGTCAAGTTATCACAATTAGGAGTTCAAACAATAAAAGATGGAATCCAATATACGACACCAGTGCAAGATATCCACATTGAAGCGAAAGATAGTTTAACAAGAATTGTTGCTATTATGCCAGTCGGAACAACGAAAGAACAAGCAAAAGAAGTAGGCGATTCATTGGCACGACAAGTAGCAAGTTTTGGAACGATGGGATTATATGTTGATTTACACTCACCTAGCAAAGATTATTTAGGAGAATATTGGGAGAATTTTAGCGGTGATATTGGTATCTTTGACAGTAATGAAAAACAGTTAGCACGTGGATACATTGATAAATTGAATCCAACTAAAATAAAATGGTAACTTTGACAGAAAACGAGTTATTTTTTGGGATGGGTTAGTTGCTGTTGTAGTTTGATGGCGATACTCCAAATTACAAATATCTTATGAGTATAAGCGTTTCTATAACTCTACTAGTGTAAGTTTGTACCTAATAATAGAAAAAGCTCTCACAATTGATGTGAGAGCCTTATAACTAAATTATACTATTTCATTCTGGGCTCCCATCACATCGCCATCAACTAAAAAAATGTTTGTTCCCCAAAAAACGAAACTCAGGAAGAAGCAAAAGAAGTTGTAAACGACATTACCTGGAAATCCAAACATACGGAACGATCATTCTTTCCCATGATGTTGGGGTATGGATAACTGGTAGCATTTTCGAGAAGCTAAATGTGTTTATAATAAAACTGATGAATCGGATAATATGTAGTCCATAAAAAATCCTGGCCATTTCCATAGGATGGCTAGGATTTTTTATATACAAAGGAAAAGACACCTTAAGGTGTCTTCCTCTGACTTGAACCACTTTAATTTTAATAACATCATTTTACAATCACAAATATATCTTTAATCTTTCATATAATATTTTATCATTTTTTTCGGTTAATTGCATGAAACTGGTGAAAAATAGGTTATTTTTTGTAAATTCCTTTTCTCCATATCCATTCAATGGGACCATAGCGGAAATATTTACTCCAAATTTTGCTGAATATAATTTGCGCAAAGATAATTAAAATCCCGAAGATACATAGTTGCCAGTAATATACCTGTGAGACATCTTTAAAGTACAACGAAAGAATGACAAGAGTTAGTATACTTTGGCTAATGTAATTCGTTAAAGCATACTTGCCTATGTTCATAAAGGGTTGCAGCCACTCTATATATTTTTTATTCTCACACACTCTAAGTAGGGTACAAATATAGAATATAGCTAGCGTTTTCCCTCCAAATAAAATCCATATTTGTATATCCTTAGAGTAATAGACATCCATTTTTATAAAATAGTAGATAATAGGACAAGAGAGAAGACATGAAATGCATAACGAACTCCACTGTAAAAATTTAATTTTCTTTATTACCCCCGGTATCCTTTTAAAAATATCTTTCTTACCAGCCCATAAGCCGATTAAAAATAAGCCTATATATTCAGGAATTCCTATTAGTAGTTGTTGGGGTTCCTCTATCATCAGAAAAAACAAACGTGCTTTTACTTGATATAAATAATGTGTAAATAGATTTACCGTGTGGTTGGTAGTGTTGCCTGTAAACATATATTGATAGTAAGTTGGCACTTCAAGAATAGAAGAACTTGCTTGTAAAAATACAATAATATGTAATACATAACTAACCGTTAGGAAACTACAACCAGCTATAAAAATAAGCTTAGTAGAGCGCTTATAAAAGAACAATAGAATAACTCCTGCTATAGCATACGCATGTAGAATATCTCCATACCATAGAAAGGTGAAGTGAAGTAAACCGAAGGCTAATAAAATACACAGTCTGCGAATAAACAACTTATACATGGGGTATCCTTTTGCTTCTGTATTTTTCATAAAGATATAAAACCCTACGCCAAATAAGAATGCGAAAATAGTATAGAACTTTGCTTGTATAAACAAATCTACTAAAAAACGAATCGCTTTATCTGTGCCGGAGTAACCTGCCTGATTAAAGGGATCTAGTCCCGTCATAGTAGGTAGATTCGCAAAAAGGATACAAAGTATGGCGATACCTCTTATTATGTCTAAAGATTGAATACGGGCGTTTTGTTGCACATTAATTCTCCTTTCGTACAAAGAAAAACGAGCACTATACTAGCTAGCACTCGAATTACGTCTTGCAAAGAATCCATCATAGGTAGCAGCTGACACAGCTCCTTCTAAACGTTCAACTTCTTCACCTCTGTTATAAGCTACAATAACTGGAGTACCTGGAATGTCGAACTCTTGAAAGGCACTTTGATTTTCTGGGGTAGAGATATCAATACGATAGATAGTTCTATCATGCTTTTTTGACATACGATTGATATCTGGTGCAGCCTTTTTACAATAATGACAGGTTGGTTGATAGTAATACGCAATGAACTCTTTATGGGATTGTATTTTTTGCTTTAATTCTTCTTTTGAAATATCTTTTATATTTTCAGGTGATCCTTTTACATCTGCAGCAGATACAATTGTTTTTTCAGGTGTTACTATTTCTGTTTTGACTGATTCATTTTTAGTTAAAGTAAAGATCGTGATACCAATAACACATAAAGTTGTTATAACTGCTCCGATTTTGTAGATTTTTTTCATAGTAAATTCCTCCTTAAAGTAAAAAAAGGACAAACCTCGCCCGAGTTAACAGGGCGTAAGGTTTGTCCTTCACGCTACGTACAATAGAGTATAAACATTGGAAACAAATTTTCTATCTTTATAATAACATAAGATTCATATAGAATGCTATAAGAATTTCAAAAGAAAAACTAAAGGATAACTTAATTGTAAAATTTCATGTACCAGATTATATATCAAAAACAATAAACACTACAACAAAGGTGGCTCTGTGGTGTATCCAACTGATTGGGACACTATCCTCCTCCAATAAGCATAAAATCATTCAACAAACACATCTCAAAAAGTGTATGTACTTATGCAGTGTGTCTTAAGTATATTTTGATACCTTTTGAAGTAGTTTAAGCTGCAAAGAATATACTATATCTAAAGGTGTACCTTTTGAAGTGTTTTTTTAAGATGTTCATATGTAAAAAGTAAAACTAAGTTTAGGTATTTATATAATTTGTAAAACACGCCGTTGAATATCCAAATAAAAGCGCAGTAATATCATGTATAGGTACCGATATTACTGGGCTTTATGAGTTTAACATTTTGTATGTTTTGTAAAACTCATTTTTTCTTTGTAATCTTTAAATGTGGATGTATTCTTGTAAGTAATTTTAAAATAGTTCTTTTTAAAATATTCTACCTTCTTCAATATTATTGCTAGAGTGCAAATAATTAGGGAAATACCTCTAATGTGTGATATTAGCTATATTTAAGGAACTACACAACTAGATTGAAATAATAAGATTAGAGGATAATCTCAGGTAACTAGTAGTTGCACAGGTTATATATGGTAAAATATATATGACGAATTATAGGAGGGGATTATATGAAAGAGGAGTTAGAAAGGTTTCTAAAGGATCAACAGACTAATTCTGGGGAAAATGAGACAACTAATTCAGGTGATGATACTGAAGAAATATTAGGCGATGAGGAAGTTTTAGTAGATGAAAATAAATCCTTATTGTATAAAAGCAGAATAAGAGAATTAATAAGGGATGTTGCTTTCTCAGATGGATTGGATTTACGAATATCTAAGGAAGGATTTCAAAGATATCATGATTCAGTAAAGTTTCTTTCTGTGATTTTGATGTATGAAATAAATAGTATCTTAAAAGAACAAAAGAAAAAAACTTTGAATGTAGCACACGTAGATGAGGCAATATCAAAAATGCTAGGTAGAGCTGATGCTTTAAATATTTCAATTCAGGAAATTGAAAAAGTGCTAGAAGTGCTTCAGAGTAAAAGTCATACTACGTCTATTACTAGAGCAATGGATTATTTAATTATGGAAAATGAAGGAACAGAATCTGAAGATGAAGGTAGTCTAGAAAAATGAATATAAGAGAACAAAAACTTTTCTTCACTCGAGATGGATTTAGTATTTGGGAGAAAATATGTGAACTATCTACAGAAATCACTTATGAAATTATTAATTGGTGCCTTAGTGAAAGATTAATAACTACATTACCCGCTAGCAAAGATGAATATGACTGGTTTTTATATAAAACATATCTTGACTTAAAAGAAGAGGAAAAAGAACAGGAGCTAGTAGCTAAGATTAGTCAATATTTCGAAATTATTTCTGTTCCCAAAAGTGACTTCAATGGACTACTTTATTATTTTCCAATAAATAAGATTGAAATTAATAATATATACAATTTATTAAAGGATTTAGATTTTGAAGGTATAGATCATGTTAATGTGAACCTATTTTCGCTCCTAACGACAAAAGAAGATATTATTAATATAAGATTGACTACTGATAAAATTACAACTTACATGAATCACAAAATATCACAAAAAACACATACTGAATTAAGAATTTACCCTCAAAGAGATATAATTCTGCAGACAAATTTCTCAGGATATACTCATACTGATGGTGAAAAAAATGAATTTATTGCAGAAATTCACAGAAGAATTGCAGCTAGCCAACAGGGGAGTCCAATTAAACCTTATAATTTTAGTGATCATACTTTAAGGCGATTACTAGTTATTAATAATGAAAGTATGCCTTCACGCTATAGATTTGATAATGGAATAATGAAGTTTAGTGTTGATGTTAAGCACCCAATGAGTTTCTTGGATGCTCTATGTCATGATGATATAAAGTATTTGTATGATAATTATCCCATTTCTGTGGTTAAACTAAATAGGGGTGAAGAGATTAGTTTAATTTTAGATGGATCTGAAGGTAAGATAATGTCTCGATTAAAAAACCTTCAAGTTATAGATATAGATAAATTTATAAGTGAAATCTCTGTATTACTCCGATACGATTATCTAAATCACACTTATGAAGAAGAAATGAAAAATCTTGCTCGAAGACGATTATCAGTTGGAACGATTCCTCAACGGGAAGCTGTAATTGCAACAGCAAAAAAAGAAATCGGAGAAGTGTTTGAAACAGCATTTAAAGATGAAACTCAAGTTATAGTAAAACTGTTACAAAATACTTTTTTTTACTGCTTACTTGAGAAGAAAATTATTCCTTTTGATGAAAATACTTATAAGTTAGATGAAAAAATCTTAGTTTATCTTAGCAAAATAAGTAGTCTTGCAAAGGAAGAAATAACTCAGATTTTAAATTTTCTTATTAAATTAGGTGCTGATAATGGGAATAATATTGAAAGTTTATTGGAAAGATTAGATACAGCAATACCAACAACGCAGGTGATTAATTATGCTAGTGGGCTATGAATACGAAATTCTTTCTCGTATAGCTTCTTCTTATAAGTTACAGAAAAATAGTAATAATATTGTTTTTTCTTTAACAGACTATAAATTGAAATTTCAGCAAGATGACAAAAATATCCAATATTTAGAAAAACTTGAATTACAAGGATTTATAACAATTAGAAATGAAATAGTAATCCTTAATATAACGAAATGGTGTAATTTCTTTGTAGAAATATTAAGTAGAAGGTTAGTGAGTCAAGGGTATAAATATGATATCTTATATGATGAGAAAAAGAACTTAATTATGGTATCTCAAGATGATGAAATAAACACTGAGTTACAGGTTAACTTTGATCCTAATTCTACTTTAGATAATGATGTTCAAACGATTCATTTTTGCTATCTTCCTACTTTAGAGTACTATTTACATTGGTTTATTTTAATTAACGATGATAATGCTTTAAATATTTTTTCATTTGTTATCTCCAATAAATTAAAAAAATTAAATATTGAGCGTCAAATAAGCTTTAACTTTTTTAGCGGTTTAGACCCTGAAGATATTAATCAGATATACTACGTTACCATAAAGGAATATTTTAAAGAGTTAAATCTAGACATACTAGAACATGTTTCAGATACTCAAATTCTTTATGAAACCGTTAAAACAGAAGAATTTGATGTGTATTTTGTAAAAAAAGGGCAATTTAGGATTGCTGTAATAAAGATAGAAAATAAAATAAAGTTTATAACATATGACCAAGAGAATATTTTGGTACATAACACTGATGTTGAGAATATCATCATTACTTTAAAGGAGAAGCTAATAGAAAAGGTTAATGAGTTTAATAATATACGTAATATTAATAAACTAAAGGTTATCGATAATTCTAGAAAAGTGGCACAATTACTTTCAATAATCTTGGTTCCAATCAATGGTTTAATCTTCTTGGCAAATTCTTTGAATATATCTTTCATTAAACAAATTACAGAAAATAAATTAGTTTTTTGGGGATTGGCCTTACTATATATAATCACCTTCATTTTAACTATTACTACTGTTGTAGTGCCTAGCGTAAGGATTAATACATTTAGTTGGAGCTTCTATAAAAAAACATTACTTAAGAAAATGTTTAATATCTAATTGGTATCCCGTAAAACAACACCGAATGCTAAATGTTTATTTTTTGTTTTGTTTTGTTAGCTTGATAGCGATATCCCTATAAAAAAGAGTAGATGCTAGATATCTGCTCTTTTTATTCTAAGCACAGGGTTTTACAGAAACTTTTATTGCTACAGTAAAACTAATGATAGAATGTTATTAAAAGATAGAGATATATTGTAAAGTTGCTATTGGGTATTAGAAGTGTTTAAAAGAATTAGTTAGATAGGGTGTGTATTGGTGAGAAAGAGAATAAAAAGAAAAAATTATCAAATGGAAAAAGAAGATACGCAAATACAAAAGGATAGATCATCTTATTTACAAGATACTGCGTGGATTATCACAATTCTTACAGGAGCCATCTACTTTTTCTCTTATTCTTTTCAAAAGGGGATTAGAGATTACTATGGTATAGATGATATTAGTTTAAGTGATCTAGATGTATCTTTAATTGTTAGTTCTGTATATGATGTTTCTTCTTTGATACTCAGGATATGTATTTTATATTTTATTTCAAGAGTATTAATTTGGTGCGCAAGTTTTATAATAAACATACTGGATGCAAGGCAAAGCACTCCTAAAAAAGAAACTTTTATAAGAGTAAAATTAGAAAAATTTTATTCGAAAATAGGTGAGTTTTCAAGTTCAATTATTGAAACAGATTTAAATAAAGTTGGTAGTTTTAAGGAAGTGATAGGAACTATCTATGATAGGAAAGAGTTTGCTCCTATAAATGCAATTACAAATGGAATTTTTCTTATGCTAGTCCTTAGCTATCTACCATTTTTAGTATTAAAGGATTCATATAATTTTAATGTAGCTAATCTATTAAGTACTAGAGTATGGGCACTTTTTATCATTTTACTTGTAATGTTACTATTTTTATTTATTGTACTTTCCCTAAAAAAATTGAAGTCAGGAATAATTAAGAATGGACTTTTAAAGCTATGTTTAAGAGGGATTGTTGCTATTTATAGAAGAAACCCATTAGCTTATATTTGGAAGCAATGTAACTGGGGAATAAAAGGGATTATAATCATTATAATTGGTATAGGTTCATCATGGATTTTCTTTCAATATGGATATACAAAGGCTGAGAAAAAAGAAGATTATACAATTGTACAATATCACGGGAAAGAGTTTGTTATGTTAGATAAAGATAAAAATAGAATGCTCGCATCCCCTCTTACAATAAATAATAATCACTATATGATGTCAAAAAATGAATATCAATTAATTGAATTGAAACAAGGAAAAACAGATACTATTATATTTAAAGGGAAAAGTTTAGTTGGTGGTTTGCAGGTATCTCCTAATGAGAGGAAGGAAAGCTTGAAGGAACTAGATAAAACTATCCAGAGTATCCCTGTTTTAAGAAATTTGTTCCCAATTAATTTGTTAATTGATAAATAGCATGTGTTTAGAAAATCAACTAGTAGGATTAATAGATGTTTTTTCTAGTTAAGGGCCAAATGAGGGGACCTATCTTGGATTTTCATTGATTTGAATTTAAAAATAAAAAAAGGACTTGTAGAAATCACTACAAGTTCTTTTTGCTTTAAAGCGAATACACGGGACACATAAATTATCTCATTATTCATAACGGGGAAACCATATTGATTACAGCTTGATTCCATTATATAACAAATATTAACATCCTGGGTTTTAATGTTTGAAAATTATGTGAATTAATAAGTAAAGGTCCGCCCTTCCTCTAAAAATCTCATTTATTGATTTTATATAAACAGTTTTAAATCAAAGTTGATATTATAATAAATCAACAAAAGTGTATACATATGTAAATAGAGAAGAATGTAGGATTCTTATAGAAAAACATATAATAATATTCAAGAGTAATTAACTATAAGAAAATGAGTTCTATGTTATAACTAACTATAATTCTTGAATAGATGTAAATGTCTTATCTTTTTTCATTTATGCGATAATGAAATTAGGTATAGGGAAATTATACAAACGTTTGTTTTAAATATTTTAGCTTTGAATATGATAGTTACAGTATTCAATTGTGTGCTTAGTTAATTTCTCATTTATTATATAAATTTTATATAGCAAAGAAAGAAAGCATCCTCTATGGATGCTACAGTTTAATTAATCAACTCTAAATCAATACCTTTTTCGAGTAATACGTTTTTGTTTTTTTACTTTTTGTTATTGTGTGAGAAATTATTTTCCTTTTCGTACATTAGTTTAAATATAAATAATTTTTTTGTTACTTTAGTTATTCTCCTTTGGGTTGTCTTCTAGCAATTTTAGTAATTCAATGTTGATTTCGTGGCGTTTTTCCTCATCTTTTATATATGGTAAGAGTTCAAATATACATATGTTTGTCATTTTATCGTTAATGTATTCTGGTTTTTCATGTCCTCTTAAATAGATAAAGACTAACTTTTCGCAATGGTCTTTGTATTTGTTATGTGTGTTTGATGTAAAACATGTCCAATAGGATAATTTTGAATCTATCCATAATTTTTGATTAGGTGATGACTTAAATAAGTTGTGTAAGTTCATGTCCATTTTGGTTATTTTAAAGTCTGGTATAATCCAAACATCATCACTTATATGTGTTCTTTCTTGTGTTATATAGGTAACTGATAAACAATCAAAAACTTTTTCTATAATCTTTTCTAGTATTAGACCTTTGCTTCTTTCAAGTGGGTTGTCCATAATGATTGATGTATAATCTATACCAAATTCATTTAAAGCGTTATAGTATGAACCAAAATAATTCACACAAGATTTATATACTTCACTATGATTGTTAATTAAATACATAGGCGTTAAACTGATTCCTTCATTATGAAGGTCTAATAATTTATTTTTCACTTTTTCTTTAGACCATACTTTTCTTTTTGTAATATTGTAGTAGTCAATTCCAGCCTGTTTAACCGCTTCTTCATAAGAATTAAAATACCATTTACATGCGTGATGTAATTCATTGTATTTTTCGGAAACGTATTTGGAGGTTAAATCTTCACCTTTATCGTTTAGTGATTTAATTTCATTTAAAATTTTTTCTTTTGACCATGTTTTTGTTTTTCTAATATCATCATAGTTTAAATTTATTGATTCGATAGCAATTTTATAAGAACCAAAAACGCGTTGGCAACTTGCATGCAAATTTCTATATTTTTGTTGCATGTTTTGAGATGATATATCTTCACCCTTTTCGTATAGATTTCTTAACTCGTTTTGTATGTCTACGGGAGTGAGTTTTTTAACTTGTGATATATAGTTATAATTAATACCCAAATATTCAATTGTATTTTTATATGAACCGAAAATATTTACACATGCATGATACAAACTACTGTTTTTATTTATTATATTTGTAGAATTTAATTTTTCACCACTATCAATGAATTTTTTCATTTCTGTAATAACTTCTTCTTTAGTCCATTTTCTTTTTGTTCTTTTAATTCCTTCCCTTTTCACTACTGTTTTTATCCCTAATTGTTTTAATGTTTCTGTTAAGCCGTCCATGTTATTTCTAATGTGGCCATATTGTGTTTTGTAATTTTTAATTAGATAACGAGAAGTTATGTTTATTCCTTCTGAGTCTAATTTTTTTAATAGTGTATAAATTTCATTATCATTGTGTAATTTAGTTGATTTTTTCACATATCCAATTTCTTTTTTTACTTTTGTTAAACCTCCCATATATCTTGAAATGTAGTTCAAATAACTATGATATCCATTTTCTTGTAAGTATCTTTGAGTTATTTGTATATCTTTATCCATTAAATCTTTAAGGAATTTAATTGTTTCTTCATGTGTTAATTTTGTTCTAACTTCTGAATTTGTCATTATTTGTGCAGTCCCTTTACGATTTTTTATTGTGAACGTGATTTCGACGCTAATCTTTGTCCCTATTGACAAGAGATCAGTGATAGTTGAGTATCTTACATCTTCCAGGGCATTTAAGGGTAAGATGATTCTTTGTTATTGATTAATGATCCAAACGTGAGTGTAGTAATTGATTCTATTTTACATCTATTATATTAGAAAATTGCAGGTTTATCTTGTTATAAAAAGCATCTGTACATGTGATAGCGCTATGTTGCTGGTCGATACCAACAACATTCATATAGCTAGAGAGTAAATAACCATCTTCATAATATGTAATTAGTATTTCTTCTTCAGATAATAAGGAACATAATAATATGTTCTCGATCAGTTCTTTTTCTTCAGCGGTTAAGATCGGCCGAGTCACTTTGTTTTTCTCTTTAATGATTTCACGGATACCAGCAAATTGTTCAGGCATTGCTGCGAACGGAGACCATTTTACCATGTTATCAAGACTTTTTTTCGTTTATTGTAGCGATATTAATGCCTCTATCGTTGTATACATATCTTCATACATAATTCTCTTTATAATAGATTTCTATATTTTAAAGTTTGTTAAGCAATTATTACATTTTGATAAACCTGGAAAATCAAGACACCTATGTAAGCTGTTTTTAATACACTGGGATTTTATATGCTAACTTAAGTACCTTTACAGTGGTGTTTAAATACAATGGTATGAGTAGTTACCATTGTATTTAAGTGTTCAATAAATATCAGAATAACGAAGGGGTTTGGCTGATGAAGGACAATATTAAAGGATTAATTGAATATGGCGAACGTATTCCACATTTTCATAAAGATTTCCCCATAATTTTATTTTGGAGTCACAGAAGTGGTTGCACTTCTCTGGCGAATTGGTTTTTCTTCCAAATTGGGTTATATGAGGAAGCAATGAAATATGCACCGTTCATTCATTACTATGAATCTGAAATATACAAAAATAAAGTTGATTACTACACAAATTTAGAAATGCAACTCTTGGAACTAAGTAAGGATACCATAAAACTTGTGCGCAACCCTTATAAAAGAGCTGTAAGCTCATTTTTAATACTTTATGACAACCCTTACGCCTCGAAACAATGGGAACAGATTAGAGAATATTTTTATAATGATAAAAATGAATCGAAAGGAATTTCATTTAAACAATTTTTATATTTTGTAAAAGAAATGGGGGCTAAATCCATTCAGTTAGATCAACATTTTTCACAACAATATATTGAGGGAGAAGAAAAGGTCATCAAACAAAATATAAAACTAGAGAATTTTAATACAATAATTCCGCAGCTGGAGAAAGACTATGGATTACTTTCTTCTGATATATCACTCCTTACAAACTCCAATCACCATAGGGCACATCAAATGATTCATAAAGGAAATTATGCAGATGATGATATTACAAACCCACACTTCCCTTCATTACCAACCTATCGAAGTTTTTATGATGAAGAAGCTCTAAACCTTGTTTCAGAAATATTTACTGACGATTTTGAAGCATATGGATATAAGAAGAATGAAATTAATTTTTAACTAATATACCTATCACCCGACTATGTATAGAGTCTCTTTAAAAACTATAACCACTATGAAAAGCCAGCGGTATGGAAGGGGAATTATAATGAGCATTTCTATTATAATGATGGGTTTCATCATAGGGGGATTGGTTGGAGTAACAGGGATAGGCGGGGCCGCATTACTGACTCCATTTCTTCTAACATTAGGCATAAGTCCTTCTGTAGCTGTTGGAACGGATCTAGTATATAATTCTATCACTAAAATGTTTGGAATATCCCAACACTGGAAACAGAAAACCATCAATTTTAAACTAGTAAAATATCTAGCTATTGGGAGTTTACCTAGTGCAATTATCGCAGTAATAATAATTCATTTCTTGCCAATTTTTCATGATAATCGAGAGGGAATTATAAAATATATATTAGGATATGTTTTAATCCTTGCGGCAATTTCTATTTTTATAAAAACATTTTTCTATAATGAATCTACACAAAGTGTTTTTCAAAAACAGACTATGGTCCAAAAAAAGAATCTAACAATTCTTATCGGTGCAATACTCGGTTTTATCGTGGGACTTACTTCCGTTGGATCAGGCTCTTTATTTGCTATTGCAATGATATATTTATATCAACTGAAACCATCCGAATTAGTAGGCACAGATATTACACATGCTTTTTTATTAGTGACGGTTGTAAGCATACTAAATATGAATTTAGGAAACGTAGATTATCTTTTATTAATTCACTTACTCATTGGTTCTATCCCAGGTGTCATACTTGGTAGTAAATTCTCCACTAAGATTCCTGTTAAACCTCTTCAAATATTTTTAGCTATCATTATTGGTATTAGTGGACTAAAGTTAGTTATCGCTTATTAAAAATATTTCATGTTTTGCTATATAAGAATGGAGGTTCAAAATGGATCATATAGAACTATATAATTTTATATACAAGCAAGGGCGTGTCCCTCATTTTCATAAAGATTTTCCCCTCATCTTGTTTTGGAGCCAAAAAAGCGGATGTACTTCGCTAGCCCACTGGTTTTTTTATCAAATTAATTTATTTAAAGAAGCGATAAAGTACAACCCGTTCATTCACAACTATGAGTATGAAGTATATAAGAACTCTACACATTATTTAGCACAATTAGCTAGTGGATTACAAACTAAAGAGAAGAAGACGTACAAACTAGTAAGAAATCCTTATAGAAGGGCAGTGAGTTCTTTTGTTGCTCTGGTCCCACCGCCCAATATTGAGAATCCCGTATGGAAACCCATTCGGCAATTTCTGTATGGTGATGAAACTTGCAATAAACCCATTTCCTTTAAACTATTTTTGTATTACTTAAAAGCACACATGGCAAAATTAGATCAAGTAGATCCTCACTTTACACAACAATATATACAAGGAGAAGAAGAATTTGTTACAAACTATATCCATCTAGAAAATTTTAATGCAGGCATTTCGAAGCTAGAAGAGGTATATAAATTAAAAAAATCACCATTAGATCTATTATCAAAATCTTGGCATTATCAAGGGAGTAAGATGATTTACAAAGGAGTTTATGCAGACGCTGATATTACAACCCCTTTTTTTCCACGGTTACCTACTTATGATAGTTTTTATGACGCAGAAACAATTCAGTTGGTTCAAGAGATATTTGCAAAAGATTTTAATATGTATCATTATGATTTAAATTCTATTTCTTAAAATAAAAATGTTCAAATCCTGCTTTATTAAGGGTGTTATTTTAAAACTGATAGGACGATATCACATATTTATAAATTTTCATAAACCTTTCCTAAATCTTTTTTCAGTTGTGTTTTTAAGTGCTCATTTTCACTTTCTAATAGCTTGTTCTTATGTTTTAAAAGATTGAGCTTATTCTTTAAAGTTTCTATGATTACATCCTTGGAGGCATCCGATGTCCTTCTTTTTACATTCTTAAAATCATGTATGCCTTCTTGCTGTTGACGTAAGTCTTCAATCGTTTTTCTGATTGAGGGTTCTCTATATAAATATGCTTTTGAAACCTGTGCTTTTTCTGAAACTGAATTAAAATTAATTTTTTGTCCTTCTTTAACCATTAACTGTATTACTTCATTTACTCTATATTGTGTTTCCCTCTTTTTTTTAGAGGCATGATTCAATAACCCCGTTGTATTCGGATGTTTGTTAACCATCAATTTTTCTTTCCTCTCCTATATATTCTCGTTTATGTTTCGGCATACCGAAAATTCCAATTTCATTTTTCAATGAATCTCTAATTTCCTTATACTTATTAAGTTTTGGTTGAATCAATTCAATAGAACGAATACGACCGCTAGTTTGATACTTTATAATATCTTCTTCCAGCTTTGATATCTGCGCATTATAGTAATCTAAAAATGTTGTATCTACATGAAAACTCCTACAATTATTTTTAATACAAGGGGTTTCTAACGAATAATCTAAGAATTCACAGCTAACCTTAGGACTCTTTATGCATAACCCATGATCCAAACGAATAGAGTCCATGTTATGGCGAATCCATTCTAGTTCTAAACCGTTTTCTTCTGCCTGCTCAGGGAGACTGGCTTGTATTAATTCTCCAGTTGTGTCAATACGCACTGAGTTTTGAACTTTTTCCCATTCCCTACGAAGAGTGTTATCTGAAATTTTTGCATAAGTTAATGTCATTTCAGGACTAGTATGTGCCATTAACTTTTGTACATGAAGAATATTCATACCATTATTAATCAGATTGACCCCATATCTATGTCGAAAAGCATGGTTCTTAAATAGAAATATTTCTCCATTTTTATCAAGGATTTTATATTTTTCGGCTAGTTGATTTAATGCATAGGTAACCGATTTTTGTGAAAAGGCCATCCCTCTATTTTTTCCAGTAAGAACAGGGAACAAAAATTGATTTAAGTTGTTATGCTTCTTTTCATGATTGTTAATATATTCTTGTTGTATTTTAACGATTTCTACAATTTCTTCTGAAATAGGAACAATATGTTCTTTTACATTTACTTTTCGTTGATCTCCTACCAACCACCAACCATCTTGCTTATATGCTAGACAATTTAATTGTAACTGACATACATCTGAGACTCTAAATCCTGTTGCTTCCATAATGACTATTAATCGTGCAATTTCCGAATCTAAATTATGTAGATTTTCCAACACTTGCTCCCATATAAAATCTGGCACATGTTTAACATGTTCGTGATAGTTTTTCTTTTCTCTTCGAGGAAAGTCTTCGGGAAATATTAATCTGTTAACAGGGGTTTTAGGTGCTTCTTTCCATTCAAAACCTTGCATATATTCAATTATTCTTCTGACATTTGAAAGGCACTCTATTACATGACGATTACTAGGAAGACGATTTTTCGTATAACTCTTTCCTCCCATTTCACGATTTCTAACATAAAATAAAAAATCTTCAATGTCCTGTCTTTGTAGATTCTGTAAATCTATCCACTTTGGATACGTTTCTACAATGAAATCAAAAAACAAATACATTTTCTTTAAAATATTTTGGGCGGTCGCAAAGGTAATTTGTTGGTGTATAAGTAATGTTTGATTTACATACTTTTTAACTAATTCCCGAAAGGGAAATTTTATACTGGTGAAATTAAGAAATCTGTCTCTTCGAGACATATTATATGGAATCCCTAGTCTTTTTATATTCCATTTATCTTTTTGATGTTCAGGTCGTTCGTCATAATAATTAGAGAAAAAATCATATAAACTTTTACATACTCCAAGATAAGGTGAAATAAATTCTCCTCCACGATGATGGGGGTATTTTAATGGCTTATTATTTTCAGTTAGATATAATTTGTATTCATCTAATAATGTAGTGTAAGGAATATCAATTATCGATGTGACTTGAGGGAATTTCTCGGCTAAAAATTTTGAAAGAAAGTACATTTTATAAAAATGCTTCTCCATAAAGCTGGATAAAAGCCAAATTTCATTGGTTAAAGAATAAAAAGAATAGTACTTTATCTCCAGTTTAATATATTCATTACTAATTTTATTGAAATCAACAATTTTTTTTGTTTCTTTAATTTTTCCTCTTCTATCTGGCAGGGGAAACTCTTCGATTTTCCATTCATCTAAAGCCCAATACCCTTTAAGGTCGTTCATAACTTTACGTTGTATTTTATTAGAATTAATAGCTACGATATTCATTTTCTCATTCTCCTATGCTGCTGGGCTTCATCCCAGTGCTTTCTTATAGTTTCTTCTGAAGGATGAATATACATATTTAAAGTAGTTTGTACCTGGGCATGTCCTAATAATTTTTGAATGATACCAGCGTCCATGCCTAGATCATAAAGTTGTGTTGCACATGTATGTCTAAGTGTATGAGCGGTAAAGTTTATTTTCGTTTTTTTAGACAATATACGTATAACGGCTTGCAAAGCCCAATATTGCATTGGTTGCCCTTTATTTTTCCCTTTTAAATTAATAAACACATGGTTAGAATCTACATCATTAGTATGGTAATCGATAATATAATCTTGGAATAAATTCATTGTTTCATTTGATACATATACTTTTCTTTTTTCTCCAGCTTGTGTTTTAGATTCTCTAACAGTGATACTACCATCATTGATATTGAAGTCCTCTATCCATAAACTTAATAACTCAGAAGCTCTTAATCCTCCTTCATATAAAATACGAATTATTAACTCATCTCTTATGTTATTACATGCTATATGAATCAATTCCGCCTGCTTAGTAGTAATGGTTTTTATTTTTCTTTTAGGTTCCTTAAGTTTTAAAATATTAATTTTGGTTGTTGGGGTATGTGTTATATGATCTAAAAATTTACGATACTTCCGCCTTGTATTATGGACTTCTTTTGTAACTTTGGATTTTACATTAAATAAGATTTGACCACTACGCCATTGGTAGTCCAAAAATTCGATAACACAATTAGTGATTAAGTTAACGGAAGATTCAGTTCTTTTAGCGTGCACTAACTTCTTTGTGTCATTTAAATAGATAGTATTTATATCATCTGTTGATTTTCTTAACCAATGAATAAATTCTGTTAATAAACTTATATCCACTTCTCTGTAACCTTTATTCTTTTCGTTTAGAAAACACCAGAATATTTTCAAATGATAACAGTACGTTTTAAGTGTATTAGGTGCTTTTCCTAAAGAATCCTTATGTTTTATAAATTTTATGATTGGGATAACTGGTTCACCATTGTTATGTAAAACCATCCAACGTTCTTCCCCAAACGATGTAATAATACTTTGTACTTTAAACATTTTTCCACCTCCAACTGTTCAATCTATCTATACTATAAATACTATCTCTTTTTACTATTATTATAGCTTCTACAAAGAGACAAAAAAAGAGAACTACCTATCGTTGTATACGTTATCTCTACTCATATATTATACTATTGTTAAGACCATACCTCTTCCTTTTGGCATATTAGCGTTATTCACGATCTATGTCCCCCTATTAATGTGTTTCTATGTCTAGCTGTAGCGCTATGCGTGTAGGAAATCCCTCGTAAAATACTGTTCTTCCCAAATCTTGTGCGTATTTCATCCATTACTTTTGTTAACCTCACTTCTTGTTCTCTCTTTGGTACGTTATCGAAAAGAGAAATTTGTTCTTCTCCTTCTTGAAGTAAGTTTGTTAAGGATACGTTTATGCTGCGAATAGGTTCGCCAGTATATTGTTGATGCAAAAAGTATGTACAGATATTATAAATATCCATTGTTAGATTTGTTGGGCGGTTTAAAGTATGCGTTTTTCTAATGCCACCGGTATAACTTTTGCTATAACCGACAGAAAAATGAACGGTTTTAGCAAGCTTATTTTGTCTTCTAAGCCGATAACAAACTTCTTCTATATGTTCCAGTAGAATAATCGGAAATTCTTCTATTGTGTAGTCACGCATTAAAATTTGGCTTTTCCCAATAGAAGTTGTGGCAGGAACATATTTTTCTGAAATGCGACTAAAGTCGATTCCGTGGCTATGTAAGTGTAATTCTTCTCCAATCTTGCCGAAACTTTGTTTTAAGTATTTAAGGGGATAATTGGCTAAATCTCCAATAGAGTATATTCCCTTTCTATTTAACTTTTCTTCTGTTTTATATGATATGCCCCAAAATTTATTAAGGGGTCGTATGCTCCATAGTTTGGTAGGTATATCCTCGTACTGCCAAAAAGCAATTCCATCTTTGTTCTTCTTAGCTTCAATGTCTAGGGCAACCTTACTCATGAGTGGGTTAGGAGCAATTCCGATGGTGCATTCAATTCGTGTATGATCGTATATTTCACGCTTAAATTTCATTGCGAATTCATAAGGATTTTGGGCAAATAAATGAATACTGTCCGTAATATCCATGAAGAATTCATCAATGGAATATTGGTGGAAATCCTCAATAGGAACGTATTGCAAAGCTAATTTTGTTATGTAATTGGAGCATTTAATGTAAGTACTCATAATTGGATTTACAACAAGAATATCTTTTCTGCGAGGAATCTCGTATAATCTTGCCATCTTCTTTACACCTAATGCTTTTAATGGTGGGGTTGCAGCTAGAACGATTGAACCATTTCTATTCACATCACCTACTACAGCCAATTTTGTATGCATAGGATCTAATCCCATTTTGATGCAACTAACTGAAGCGTAAAAACTCCGTAGATCCACACATAAGATGATTCTATTCGGTAGGATTGAATAGTCATACACTGTGATTCCCCCCTCTTCATAAAAGAACGTCTGTTCTTATTATACACGAACCTACGTTCTTTTATGAAGAGGGATTTAAAATATAATAGAAAAGTTTATAATATAGAAAGGAATTTCACGATTAATTAATGGCTGTAACAAATTGCTAAACAAGGTATTGTATCCTGGGGAAATATCGAATCTTTAAGTTGAATTAACGTCATCTTGAAAGGTAATTTATATATGTTACCTATATACTTAACATATATAGTTTGTATTTGGTATGATGAAAACATATAATGTGATACTTAAATGAAATGAAAGGGGATTAGGAAGTAATGACAGTAATAATCGGAGGGATTTTTGAAAACTATGTGCAAATTTCTGCTGATCGTAGGAGAAGTATATTTAATGGAAAAGAATTTTCACATTCTATAGAGGAGTGGGCAAATAAAATCATTCAGCTTTCTGATCATATTGTTTTAGCTGCATTAGGTGATGTTGAAGCAACTGTGAAATCTAAAAAGAGACTGATGCAGGTGTTTCAACAAAATCCAAATATAAGTTTAGGAGAGTTGGTTGAAGAATCGCAGTCTATTTTCCGAGAAGAGCTTATGAACAGAAAAAAAGAATATGCGGAAGAACTTCACAAAAAGAAATCTTTCATTTGCAGGGTCTTTTCTAAAAAGAAACCATTAGAAGAAATTAAGGTAAATGCTGCATATTTAATTGGGGGCTTTGATCACGATAAAAATGAACCTTTTCTTTATGTATTTGGAAATATTAATAATTATAAATTAAAGGACTTGAAAGCTCCACATTTTGTCCCTTTAGGTGAGTGTATGGATGAAATAAGAAACCGATTAGAAGAAAGATTACATGTTAATATTTCATTAGGTATGTGTATGAAAGAATTTGGAGAAGAAATAAAATTTGCTGCTAGTAAGAAACAATCCGTTAATGAAAATGTATACCATTGTACAATCACTAAAAAAGGGATTACTTTCAGGGAAACTCCACCTAAGCCCGCAATATAGATGGTTATGAGCAAACTTCTTTCTAAAGTAGTGTATGACTATTAAAGGGAGTGGAAGATAAGTGGATAGTGAGTTTTTAATTAAGATACCTGGTAAGGGGCTTTCGTTGGAGGAGATAGCATCTTCATACCTAGAATTGATAGAAGATGATTTTAATATAACAATTGAAGAAATGGCTGATTATCTTAGTTGTAGTTATGACTATGTACAAAGGAACATAGCGCCATGCATCTATCATGTATATATTAACTCTGTAGCAAATAAGGCTTTATTTACACATTGTGAGGGTAGTAAATATGTGGAGCTGTTCACGAAACGTAAATTATTTTCGCGAAGTGAGTTTCAACAATTCTTGTTGAAAGAGTCAGTTTTGCTTGTTGATCGGCAACGGTATTACTTGGACGAGTTAAGCATCGCATCCAGGGAGAAAATGATGAGATTAGCTAAAAAACAAGAACAAAAAACTACTACTACAAAGATGTTTGAAACTATAGCGCTACAGCAGACAAGTCTTCTATATTCGAAAACAGATTTAATGAATAAAGTTGTTGAAGAGTTTCCGGTTAGCGAATTACCTATGGGATTATATAGTCTCAAAGACTTATTAGATGGTATAGATGATCTGAATTTAAAGTTTCGATATAAAGTATCGGTGTATCGATACCTGGAGAAACAAGGGATTCCAAAGGTGAAGATACAATCATTAATACGATATAGAAGAGAAGATTTAGAAAATACTGCTGTGTATTCGCTGCCTTTAATAGTAGATAAAAAAGAAATACTAGCAAGTATTGAAAAAATGCTAGGGACGGATGTGTAATTCACTGAGTTCTTAATACATGAGAATTGTATATTCAATGAAAGATAAAAAGTACGTGAGAAGAAATGAAAAAGAAATGAAAAAGAAATGAAAAAGAATAATTTATAAAAAGGACTCTTGTGTGTATTAGGAGTTCTTTTTATAAATCTTTTTATATATTACTGATAAAGGTAACATATAATATAATCTATTAATTTCCATTCTGACAAAATACAGCAAAGACCGTGCGAGCTTCGTCGATGGATTTTAAAAGGGATTATTCCTTCAATATGGAATTCCCCTTATAGGCCTCACGACACCATTTCGGGAAAATTGTACGCTAAGGACTACAGACCTTTGTCATTACAGTGTTTCTTTTAGATGAGTATATGTTCATAAAGATAAAATACAAAGTTTAATTGAACACTGATTTATATACACACTTTATGAACGCGATTATAGCTAGAAAGCATTGATATTATTGAGTTTTATCGTCTGTCCATAAACATAAGGTTTTCTGGACAGATGTCTCTTAACGTACAGGAAACGCTTAAAATGTGTCCAAATTGTGTTTAAACGTACAATTTTCCCGAAATGGTATGGTGAGGCCTATATGATAATCAAAAATTTTAGAGATATTAACGAATAAAATATGACTGATTTTAAATAATAAACTTTATAATAGATTAAAGAAACTCTTCTTAGTAATTTCCATAGGTGAGGTTGTGAACTATGTAATGGGAACAGATAAATTTAATAACATAAAAATTGATAAATATGAAAATTTAATCAATGTTTTAAAAACAGGAGATATTTTTTTATGTTCAGGTAACTATTTGGTGAGTAAATTAATTAAAAAGGTTTCTGAATCAATGTTTAGTCATACGGGGATTATTGTAAAATGGGGAGAACATACGCTTATTATGGAAAGTGTTGAGGACGATGGAGTCAGGATAGTCCCGCTAGAGCATTATATAAAAAACTATGAGAACTCTAACAACAGATATAATGGTTCATTATTTATTGCTCGTCATGAATTATTGCAAAATGTTAACGATGATAGTGAAATGATTAGAAACCTTATTAAAGTTGGCTTTAGTTTATTAAACAGTGGATACGATAAAAATGAAATTGCTCAAATTGTTGCTCGGATAGGGTTAGGAATAGGGAGACACGAAGACAATAATGAATATATATGTTCCGAGTTTGTAAATGAGTGTTTTAAAAAAATAGGTGTAGAGTTTCTTACTGACTCAGAGGGATTTATCTTCCCTGAGCATATTGCTGCTGATCATCATGTTCTTCCTATTGCGCAGATAGAATAACAAAAAAGACACTTACTTTATGGGAAGTAAGTGTCTTTTTTGTTATATTGGGTTATTAGAAAAAGCCCTAGCATGAGCTAGGGGACAATTTCCGTGTGGTAGTAAGAAAGAAAACAATGTTCATTGTACTTTATATTGCGATATCTATATTAAATGATTAAAGGTACCTATTTAGATGTTCTACTTGTTTCTATATATTCTAAAATGAAAAATATCAATCTAATTCATTTCATCTTAGAAGGATATTTCCAATCTTTTTCTTTTCGAGTATTTAGAGCAAGTTTAAATGAATTTGTAGAAAGTGTTTGTTTTTCTATTTTCTCTAATCTCTCATCTAATTTTTCAATAGCTTCTTTTGTTTCCTTCAGCTCTAATTTAATTTCTGTCAGCAAACGGAGTATTGAATCTCCTTTTGTCATTTTCAACAGTAATCGCTCCCTTACTTATATTAAAAGTGTTACTTTATATAGTTGAAATTTCAATTAAAATGGAAGTAGCTACATATAGTCATATTGAACATCCTTTTACTTATTTATAGATATATAATAGCAATACTATTGAATTTCTAGCCATTTAACTAAATAACAATAAACTTCATGAAGTTTATTGTTGTTCGTCTTTAACTCTAATTATATAATCAATATATAAGGTTATTTGTTGTTAGTGAAACATAAGTAAACAAGGGGCGCAAACACTAGCAATATCAAAGGAATAGTCCCTTTGGCTTCACTATTATTTCTATTTAGTGTTAAAAGGGGATAGTATAAAAAATAACCACCTGGTCCTATTTAAAAGGAGATAATTTATACATGTTAGAGACTATTGAAATGAGAAAAAAACAACACGAAATAAAAATACATAAATACAAAAATATACAAAAATACTATAATT
>WPCH01105855.1_pt1 | contig 33242 bp, 35 predicted proteins | sample 5399881 | NCBI WGS metagenome assembly WPCH01 (sample SAMN12869468, study PRJNA574797) | sludge metagenome | isolation source: wastewater treatment of pH5 | place: China:Beijing | collected 2019-05-20
CCCCGGCCCCAGCCGCGGCGCTGGATGCGGCGCGGCCGTTGGCAATCTGGCTGTAGCGGCGACCGGACACCATCTGCGCGGTGTTGGCCATCATCATCCCCTGGTGCCCGGCGCGCACCGGCCCGCCCTTGACGCCTTGGGCGATGACGGCCGCTTCGGTCATCGGCAGCAGCCGAGCGATGAGCATCGGCGAGAACGCCGAGACGCCGAAGGCCGCCGCCGCAGTCAGGAGGATGCCGACGGCTTGGGTGACCGAGCCACCGGGGTCCTCGGCGAAGACCTCCGGCTCCGGCAGGGAGGTCACCTCGCCACCGGAGCCGGAGCCAACCGCTGCAGCGGCGGCTACCGCGAGGGCAATGGCGATGACGAGCTTGGAGAGGATGAGTGCCACGAGCAGGTCGAGGAGCTTGCGGCTGGCCCCCTTGGTGGCGGGCCAGAGGCGGGTGGCGAACACGAGCGGGGCCAGCGCAACGACGATGTAGATGAGGGCGGAGCGCACGACGAGCTCGGCAACGAGTACAAGGCCGGCAAGAACAGTCACGAGGCCAAGCAGGAAGACCACGAAGGCGGTCGCGGGGCCGCCGCTGAGCATCTCGAGGCTGGCGACGACGGTGCCGAACTCGGAGATGTCGTCCTGGAAGTTGTCGAGGACCTGTCCCGAGAGCGCGTCGGTGAGCCGGGTGAGGAGCTGGGTGATGGTGACGAGGCCGATCATCCCGATGACCGAGACAGGTAGCTCGAGGCCGATGCGCCGGAGCATCCCGCCGATGTCACCGTTGACGGTGCCCTGGATGATCCCGGCGAGCACGAACAACAGCAACAGGCTGCCGCCGATGCTGACTGTCGTGGCGTAGGGGCCGTCGCCAGTGAGGAACCAGTCGGCTTGGACGTTCGGGTCCGTCGAGTCCAGGAAGAAGTTGAAGACGCCGCCGACGATCCACACGACGGCGTCGACGACCCACGCGGTGAGCCCACCGATGATGGCCTCGAAGCCGGCGGTGGCGGCGCCGCCGACGAAACCAGTGACCTTGTCGATGACCCAGCCGACAGGGTTGGGGAACCCGATGCCGAGGATCATGAGACCGGCTCCCCGTCGATGCGGGTGAACCCATCGAGGGCCTGGTCGAACGGTTCGGCATCCCACGGCTGATCTTGGGGGCCGGTGATCGGTGTCGGGCCCGGGGTGTCCCGGACGCCGTCGACTCGCCAGTCGCCGCCGCTCCACGCGAGGTCGAGGGTGACGGTGAGGAACTCCGACTGCGGCGCGGCGACGCCAGCAGCGGACAGGACCGTGACGGTCCACACCGAGACACGGGCTTCGGAGTCGCGGAGGTGCTCGACTCGCCAGGCCATCGGGCGAACGAGCCACCAGATCCGTCCCTGGGACTGGGCGAGTTGGTCGCGTGCCATAGAGAGGTCGGCGACCACGTCCTCGGCCAGTCGTGGCGCGGCGACCGGTGTGGCGATCTCGGCGACGGCGGCTTCGATCTCGCCGTCGGTGAAGTACAGCCACTGTTGCGATGCCGTCGCGTACGCCAGCGCGGCGGCGACCGCTCCAGGCTCATCGGCTCCGAACCCGACCGGCACACCTCCTGCTTCACCCGCCGGCCCTGCTTCGTCGCCCGGCGGCGTCGGGCGCGACTCCTCGGTCGCTCCTCGAGCGTCGGCTTGCGCCGGGCGGGACGAAGAGTCTCGTGTCAGGCGAACGAGGAAAACACCTGCGGCAAGAACGACCACCACCAACGCGGCGATGACAGCGGTGCGCCAGGACGGCGGGCCTGACTGGCGGGCCATCAACTCGCCGCCTCGAACAGCATGTTGACCGCAGTCGGGGCGACACCGGCGAGGATCGCCCCGACCACGCCACCGAGGGCAAGGGTCTTGCCGCGGCTGGCGCCCCCGTAGCTACCGCCCTCCCGGGCCAGGCCGTACATGGCCGCGCCGACGAGCAGCGCGGCGAGGCTGCCCCACAGGGCAAGCATCTGCGCCCAGTTCAGGAGCTGTTGGATCAGGTCGGCACCAGGCATGCCGTCAGTACTCGGATCGACCTCGACCTGGGCGAGCACACGAAGAATCGCAATCATCAGGGACCTCCTCGGGAGCGTGAGACGTTTGGCGTCACTCCCGTAGGCCCCTTGGCGGGCATCAACTCTCCACTCGACCGCGAATACTCCGCGCAGAGCGGGGCCTACGTGGTCATGAAGCAACCACGACTTGGTGCAGCGATCGCTCTCTCCGGCCTTCTCACCGTGGGCGGGTTCACCGCTCTACCGATCCTGGCGGTTGGCATCAGCGCCTCACCGCCCTGCGGGCAGATCGGCGAGATCGCCGACGACGGCACCCCGAGCATCCTCGGGCCGTCCGCCCTCACCGTGGCCGAATTGCGTGCCTGGTGGACGAGCACCGGTCGAGGCCAACCCCCTCGGCTCGGCATCGCGATCGGCGACCTCATCGCGCTGTACCTCTCCGAGGGCGACGCCGAAGGAGTCCGCGGCGACCTCGCGCTCGCCCAAGCTGTTCTGGAAACCGGGTACTTCACCAACAGCGACACCGCCATCAACAACTTCGCCGGCATCGCCCACTACGACGGCACCGCCTCTGGTTCCGGGTTCCCCGACCCGATCATCGGCGTGCGAGCACAGATCCAGCTGCTCAAGAAGTTCGCGCTCGGCAACGACGCCTCGCTCGCCAACGCCGACGTCGCCCCGAATGCCGGTGCGGCGGCGACCACGTGGGGAGGGCTTGCTGGCACCTGGGCCTCGGACACCAACTACTGGACCTCGCTCAGCTCTGTCTACGAGTCGATGCGCACCTACGCCGGGACGAACCCCGGTCAGCTCGAGCCCTCCGCTCCGACCGGCGCAGCGCCATGCCCAGCCGGCGACCTGGCGATCAGCGGCGACTACGCCCTGCCACTCGAACGTCGCTGGTACGACGAGCATCCCGAGTGGTTCACGAAACCCCACCACGACTACCCGGCCGCCGACATCCCGGTTCCGGTCGGCACCCCGCTGTACGCCGTCACCAACAGCGTCGTCGTCAGCACCCCAACCAGCGGCAAGTGCGGAATCGGAGTCGTGCTCAACGGCGACGACGGCGCGCAGTACACGTACTGCCACGGCCAGCCCGACACGCAGGCCGTGGCGATCGGCGACCGCGTCACGGTCGGGCAGTACCTCCTCGACAGCGCCTCCACCGGCAACAGCACCGGACCGCACCTCCACTTCAGCATCGAGGCCGGCGGGGCGAAGCGCTGCCCCCAGGCCTTCCTCGTCTCCATCGCCGATGGTCAACCACCTACCCCGGACCACCTTCCGACCACCGGCTGCACGAGTTGACGTTCGACCGATGGCCGGGCTCATGCCGTGCAGGGCCGAGGGGCTCGCCCGACGAGCCTGCGCGCGACTCCTTCGGCGTTCTCCAAGACGAGGTCGCCGCCGTCCAGTAGGGCTGCCAGGGGGAGGCGGCGGGTCCGGTGGCGTGCTGCTCCCACTACCGCCGACACATCGTGAAAGAGTCCATGGTGACTACGACATCGTGTCGGAGTTCGCTAGAATGCTGAATCCTTACCCCCTGGAGATGGCGTGCCACCGCGTGCTCGAATCGACAGAATCCGAGAGCTGCCCGACGCGCCTCTGAGATCTCGCACCCGCCACTCTCCTGCTTGGCAGGTGCGATGTGGAGGCGTCGGGGCTTCCGCCCGCCCCGGCGCCTCCACCAACCGTTCAGAAGCATCGGCCGCGGACGACGCCTAGGACTTGGAAGAGGCCGCGGGTCTGGACGATGTCAAGTCACTCCTACCGACTCGAGGTTCGACCCTGCCTGAGGATCGTCGTGAGCGCCGGCGTGGAGTGCATGGATCGTTGCCGTCCGGTGCCCCATGTCATGCGGGCGAGAACCGAGAGGTTTCGTCGATGTCGGTGAACGCGGAGTTCCCCCGCGATCCCCTGCCTGCGACCCGCTGGGGCGTCGGTGACGCGCTGCTGGGCCTCCTGGTCGCCAACGCCGCGGCGCTGTTCATCGGCGCGGCGATCCTCTCGGCCACCGGGTACGTGGACGAGGGCGCCGATGGTGACCTGCCGCTCACGATGATCGCGGTCCTGCAGATCCCCCTGTGGGCCGGGTACCTCGGGATGCCGCTGTACGCGGCGCGGCGCAAGGGCAACGGCGTGGTGGCCGACTTCGGCCTCCGCATGCAGGGCTGGGACGTCCTCCGCGGCGTCGGCGCCGGCCTCGGCACCCAGATCATCGCCATCCCGCTGCTCTACGTGCTGATCTTCGCCCTCACCGATGCCCTCGGCTGGGACTACGACCAGGACCTCTCCGCGGTTGCCCGGGACCTGACCGACAAGGCCACCGACCCCGTCGGGGTGGTGCTCCTGGTCCTGATCGTAGCCATCGCCGCCCCGATCATCGAGGAGCTCTTCTTCCGGGGCCTGCTCCTGCGGGCCATCGAGAAGCGCTCGGGTCCGACGTGGGCGCTGTGGGTGTCGTCGCTGATCTTCGGTGCCGTCCACCTCCAGCTCCTGCAGCTCCCCGCGCTGACCCTCATCGGCCTGGTCCTGGGCTGGCTGACCCTCCGCTACGGCCGCCTCGGCCCGGCCATCTGGGCCCACATCGCCTTCAACTCCGTCGCCGTCGCCTCCCTCCTGGCCGAGGCGACCTGATCCACGGGCTGACCGGCAACACCCATAGCAACATGCACTTCACGAGCCAGAGCCGGGAACGGACCAAGCCTTCGTAGGGGCTCGGGTACTTCGTCCGCACTCGCCGTCCGCCGCACCAGAACGGAGTGCCATACAACTACACTCTGTAGTTGTATGGGACGAAGGGATGGCCAGTGGATGAAGGCGGCTGTCTACCTGAGCCGTGGTCTGCGAAACGGGTTGACCGACCTGCGTTGCGGCGGTCGCTTGCTGAACGGGCGTTGGCTGCGGCCGGGCAGCATCGCAGAAGCCCATCAGAACAGTGACCATGCCGCGCTCCGTCGCATCTTCCGGGGGCGCGTGCGTCCCGGTGACGTGCTGGTCGACATCGGTTGCGGCCGCGGGCGCGTTCTCGATCACTGGCTCAGCCACTTCCCGGGCCACCGGATCGTAGGCATCGAACTGGATGCCGATGTCGCAGCGAAGACCGCAGACCGGCTGCGCCGGCACGAGAACTGCACTGTCCTGAGCGGTGACGCACTTGAGCTGATGCCGATGGAAGGAACAGTGTTCTATCTATACAACCCGTTCGGGGCCGAACAGATCGCCGAGTTGCGGAGCCGCCTGGCAGCCCGCCCGCGCTCGAGTCGGCCGCTGGTCATTCTCTATCACCATCCCAAGTACCTAGAGACCTTCGCTGAGCGACCGGCCTGGCAGATCGAACACGTAGCGCTCGGGGGCACTCGGTTGGCCCCGTTCGATGATCTTGCCGTCATCACCCGCACGTACTGAGATCGGGTCTCGATCAGGCCGTCACTACTATAGATTGTAGTTGTGACTGCGTCCCATGGCCGTTGTGCGGCCTGCCGGGGGACGCAGTCATGCTCCGGCTGCCTCGCCGGGCGATGCCGTTGGTGCGTCGGCAATCCGAGGTGCTTCAACTGCGGCGGTGGGGGTGAAGCAGACGGCCGCCTCTGCCACCGGTGCGGCGGATCGGGCCGCTACTGCCTGCGGTGCCATGGCAGCGGAGGCTGTGCCGACTGTGGCGGCGATGGGCAGTGCCGGGCGTGCGGTACCGGGGCCAATCCCGCCGTTATCGTTGATGGGTCGGTGGAGAAGGAGCGGTGAGGCCCAGATGGTGAAGCGACGAGCGATGGGTGCGCTGGAGGCGGAGGTGTCGGCGGCGCTCTGGGCCAGTGAAAAGGCGCTCACCCCCGCCGAGGTGCGGGAGGCGGTCGGAGGCGATCTCGCCTACACGACGGTGATGACAATCCTGACCCGCTTATGGCAGAAGGGGCGCCTCGATCGCGAACGGTCCGGGCGGGCTTACGCCTACCGACCCGCCGTCGACGAAGCGGAGCACTTCGCCGGGAGAATGCATGACACTCTCTCGGGAGCCAGGGACCGGGAAGCCGCATTGTCGCGATTTGTCGACGAGCTCACACCCACCGAGATCACCCTGATACGCGACCTGCTCGACGACGACGCGATCTGATGATCATCCACCTGGCCGTCGTGCTCGGAGTCTCCACCGCAGCGGCGCTCGCGGCAGAACCCCTCAGCCGACGCTTGGCGCCAGCTTCCGCAGTGCGGCTGCTGACCGCCGTGTCCGTCCTGACCGGGTTCTTGACCCTGTGGGTCCTGACAGCTCTGGCCCTTGGCGGTCTCGGAGAGGTGCGCTGGCTGACTGAACGACTCGGATGGTGCCAGCCGATTTCCCAGATCGGCCACGACGTCCCCCTCGGCCTAGCCGCCCCTGCTGCCGGGGCGCTGGTGGCACTAGCTATTCGAGCCGGCCGACTTCTGCACGCCTGGCGAAACATGGCCGTAGACCCCGTGCCAGAAGCGCTCGCCGTGATCCGCACCTCGGAAGCCCTCGCCTATGCCGTCCCTGGCAGACCGGGCCACATCGTCACCTCGCAGGGGATGCTGGCGCTTCTCGACGCTCAAGAACGCCGGGCGATGTTGGCCCACGAACAGGCCCATCTGGACCTTGCGCACCACCGCTACCTGCGGGCTGCGGAGTTGGCCGCCGGCATGCCCCTGCTACGACCGGTAGCCCGAGCGATCCGCTACGCCACCGAGCGCTGGGCCGACGAGGAAGCTGCCGTCGCTGTCGGCGATAGACGCCTCGTGGCGCGAGCCCTCTCCCGAGTCGCGTTGGCAACAACCCCATCGGTACCGGCCGGCGCTGTGGGCCTGGTGGGTGAAGGAATGGTCGAGCGCGTCGCTGGGCTGCTGGACAGGCCAATGCCCGGTCTCGACCTCACTCAGGCGATCCTGCTGGCCCTGACCGTCGCCACCCTGCTCACCTCTGCTGCTGTCACCATCCGGCTCCATGACGTCGCCGTGGCGCTCGCCCATGTATGCGGCATCGGCTGACGACTACATCGTGTAGGAGTACACGTATTCCTCGAATGGTGCAATGACCCGCACGTGAAGCGGTTGGCTGGCAGTGCGCGGTGTCTCGCCATCCAACGCCTAGGCTAACCTGCGTGTCCACGCAGATAGTTGATGAGCAGCCGACGGCTGCTGAGTTCGCGGCCGCGGCTGAGGTCCTCAAGCTCATGGCCGATGACACCCGCCTGCGCATCATCTGGGCGCTCCTGCACGGCGAGCACTCAGTCAACGACTTGGCCGAGCACGTGGGCGCTCAACCGGCTGCCGTGTCCCAGCACCTGGCGAAGCTGCGGCTCGCCCAACTCGTTAAACGCCGCCGAGAGGGCAACCGGCTTTTCTACGCCGCCGAGAACGAACACATTGAGCGGCTCGCGCACGAGGCCCTCCTACAGGCCGACCACCTCGTGGCCGGTGCGGCCCATCACCGAGCCGCGTCACAGACCGCATGAGCTCGGTCCCGCACCGCCACGACCTCGAACATCGGCACGACCATGGCCACGATCATGATCGCGCTGTTGGGTGGCGGGCCGGGCTGCGATCGATCTTCCGCCCCCATAGCCACGACGCGGCGGACAGCATGGACTCGGCGCTGGAGGCAAGCGAGCGGGGTATCCGCGCCGTCAAGATCTCCTTCGCCGCACTCGCCGTCACCGCCATCGCCCAGGCCGGTGTGGTCGTGCTCACGGGGTCGGTCGCGCTGCTCGCCGACACGATCCACAACTTCTCCGACGCCCTCACCGCCATCCCACTCTTCGTCGCGTTCCGGATCGGGCGCCGACCTCCGACCCGCCGATACACCTACGGCTACCGTCGCGCCGAGGATCTGGCGGGCCTGTTCGTCGTCGCCATGATCACCCTCTCAGCGGTCATCGCCGGCTGGCAGGCCATCGACCGGCTCATCAACCCCCGACCGCTGGACCACCTCGCAGCGCTCGTCGCCGCCGGGATCATCGGCTTCGCCGGCAACGAGCTCGTCGCCCTGTACCGAATGCGGGAAGGCCGGGCCATCGGCTCCGCCGCGCTGGTTGCCGACGGACTCCACGCCCGAACCGACGGCTTCACCTCTCTGGCGGTGGCCGCAGGTGCTCTTGGGGTCTGGGCCGGGTTCGACCGAGCCGACCCCATCGCCGGGCTAGTGATCTCCATCGCAATCTTCGCCGTGCTCATCAGCGCCGCCCGCCAGATCTACCACCGGCTCATGGACGGCGTGGACCCCGACATCGTCGACCGCATCCGCCAGGTCGCCGCCGAACCGCCAGGCCCGCCCGTCGATGCCGTTCGTGTCCGGTGGCTCGGGCACCGCCTCGCCGCCGATATCGACGTGACCTTCAGCCCTGACGCCACCGTCACCCAGGTCGACGCCGTCACCTCGGCCATCCGGGGACGCCTGGTCGACCGGATCCCCCACCTCGACGACGTCGGGTTCCACGTTGTCGCCGCTCAATCGCCACGTCTATAAGTCGGCCTACCCGAACAAGCAGGCGTCCAAGGTCTAAGGCCAGGCTCCCTACCGTGTCGACCGCCAGACCTTTGCTGCCTACCTCCACATGGATCAAGGGCCCCCGGTTTGGGGGCTGGCCTCAGCCAGCGTCGGCGGTCGGCTCCATGAGGGCTGCGAGCTCGTCGGGGACGGGCATGGGTTGCATGAGCGGCACGTCGGATCGTCCGGTGTTGCCGATCGGAACGCGCCCGCTCCATGAGCCTGGCGCGGCCACGATCAAACGGATGATCTGGCCGAGCATCTCCCGGCCATGGCGCTCGCGGACGGCGCGAGTGAGCATCGCGGCGTGACACCGCAGGTGTGGCACCGCCCACCGTTGGGAGAGGATATGAGCGCGGGTCAGAGCGGCCCAGGCAGTATCCGGGTTGTCGGACAGGCGGCCGAAGCCGAGTTCCTTTTCGAAGCGCCGGCGGGCGGGTTTGGGCATTGCTGATCGGGGCATGGCTGGTCTCCTGTTCAGGGCTCGAGGTCGCCGGTCGGGCGGAAGTCGGCGAAGCGGTTGCGGGCCAGGGCGATCACGAGGGCGGCGCCGCCCAGTTCGAGGCCGTGGTGGGCTTCGGTGAGCAGCGAGGTGACGCCACCGACGAGGTCCACGATCGCCGACCAGGCCACGACGGCGGCGACGGTGACGAGGACGGGAACGAGGGCCCGAGCCCGTTGTGGGCGGAGGGCGACGGTGGACATGCCGGCGGCGAGGGCGAGCTCCAGACCGGCTACCTCTCGGGATGCGTGCTCGCCGGTGGCGGCGACGAGGGACACGAGCGCGATCGCACCCAGCACCGCGGCGACGAGGAGCAGCATGAGGCGGGGCCAGATCAGCTCGTCGTCCATCGGAACGCCGACGAGGGCCGCGCGGAAGACGGGGTGCTGGATTGCCTGAGCGAACTGCTCGCATTCGTCACATCCGACGAGGTGCTCGTCGATGCGGTGGTCGGGCCAGCCCGGGTCTTCGCCGTCGAGCAGAGCCGAGAGGGCGTCTCGACACGCCCGGCAGTCCTCAGTCACCGTCTCGCTCCCGTCGGCCGATCCGAATGGTGTCGAGGAGGAGGCAGCAGAGCGCTACGGCGCCGACGGCGACGAGCCACCACCGCCCGACGGCCTCCAAGGGCATGGCCGCGTCATCGGTCGGGCTGACAGCGGGCATCGCCGGCGGCTCGTCGACGAGGGCTCGTTCGCCTCGGTCCGCCAAGAGCTGCTCGAGATAGTCGATCTCAGCCGTCTGGGACTGGGCGATCGTGTCGGCCAGGGTGCGGACCGCAGCGACCTCGGCCAGATCTCGCCCGGCTTCGGCCATGAGGACGCCACCTTGGTGGTGCGGGATCATCAGCCGAAGGAAGAGCTCCTCGGCTGGGCGCCCGTCGAGCCGGGTGAGCCGCTCCACGTCGTCGTCGTCGGCCATGCCGGGCATGGACCCGCTCATGGGGTGGCCCATCCAGGCCATCGACGAGCCGATGTCGGTGGGGCGCCGGCCCCATAGACGCAACCACCCCAGCATCATCCCGATCTGTGCTTGCTGGGTGCGGCTGATGTCCAGGGCCAGTGTGCGGATCGCCGGGTCGTCGGTGCGGTCACGGACGAGCTCGGCGAGCTGCACGGCTTGGCCGTGGTGTCGGATCATGTCTCGCGCGAACCCGACGTCAGCCGAGTCGTCCGCGGGGGGATCGTCCTCGTCGGTGGTGAGGGTGCCGAGGCGGATGGCTCCGGCGGCGACGAGCCCGATGGCCAGGAGTCGCAGGATCATTCGGCGGGGTCTTCGTAGCCGCCTGTGCAGGGTGCGCCGGGTTCGGGGGCGGAGTCCGACTGCGCGTAGGTCTCGATGAACTCGGCGACGGACGCGTCGGAGAGGTCGTCGATCTCGAGCTGGGCGCCCCAGGCGGAGAGGACCGCTGGCGCAGGGAGCTCGCCGTCGTCCCATGGGGTGGCGAGGACGAACTCCTCTTGCGCGAGCTCTTCGATGGTCCCTCGATCGGCGCCGGGGAGGTCGGGCTGGTAGGTGATCCACACCGCCCCGTGCTCCAGGGAGTGGACGCCGAGTTCGGTGAAGATGGGTTCGTCGTAGAAGCCGCAGTTCTGCCAGACCCCTGCGTGGTCGCCGCCGACGGGCGGGGTCTGCTCGTAGTCCACGGGTTCTTCGACGTGGTTGCGGGACTCGACCTCGAAGGTCTGCACGCCCGCGGCAACGTCCGCGTCATCGTCAGCGTCGTCATCGCGGCCGCCGAGGAGGAGGACGCCGAGCCCGACTCCGCCAGCGATGGCGAGCCCGAGGGTGATGATCAGCAGGGCGGCCTGGCGGGGGGTGCGGGAAGGTCCGGGATCGTTCATGGTCAGCTCCTCATGCCCCGACTGCGTCGAGGGCGTTGGTCAGCAGGGTCGGGTTGGTGACGTTGTCCCAGCGGGCGGTGATCTGGCCGTCCTGGTCGATGAGGAAGACCCAGGGCTCGGCCGGTTCCACGGTGGGGTTCGGGTAGATCCAGTCGGCGGCGCCGCGGTTGACCACGTTGTCGTCGAAGTTGCGCCAGACCTCGATGTGGACGAAGTTGGCGCGCCCCCGGTACTCGCCGGCGAGTTGTTGGACGGAGTCGGTGATGGGACCGCAGAACCGACTGACGCAGTAGACGGGGGTGGAGACGACGACCATGGTCGGTAGGCCGCTGTCCACGGCCTCGGCCACGGTGAGCTGGTGGAGCTCGGGATCGGGCACGGTCCCGTCCGGTTCGGCCCGGGAGTCGATGGCGTCGACGGGAGCGTCGGGATCACCGGGCAGGAGGTTCCGGGTCCGGGGGGCGCGGTCACCGACGTCGACGATCTGGCCCTCCGGGTGGACCTCGAACGCGGCCTGGGTCTCGGCGGGATCCCCTTCGAGGTCCACGGTGACTTCGACCTGCCAGAATCCCGGGACGGGGAACTCGATGCCATCGGCTTCATAGACGCCGTTCTGACCGTCGCGGCCGGGCTGGGGATTGCCGGGCTCGGCGGGGCGAGCGCCGGCGACGTCGAGGAACTCGGCGGTGATCGGCTCGGGCGGGTCGACGGTGTCGGCGGGTGCCTCCTCTCCTTCGAGAGGTCCCTGGTAGGTGAAGGCGAGGTCGGCCGTGCCGCCGACGACGAGTCCGCCCTCGTTGAGGAACAGACCGACGAGGAAGCGTTGCGGTCCGTCCGCAGCCAGGTCGTAGCTCGCGACCTGGGCGGCAATTGGTTCATCGACGGGCTCTTCATCCGGCGTGGCCGAGTCGTCGCTCGAGCAGCCGGTGATGGCCAGGATCGTCGTGGCGCTGGCGAGTAGCAGGCAACGGTTCATGGGGCCTCCTGGGTAGGGCAGTCCGGGGGACGGCTGCCGGTGGTGAGCTCGACGGCGTCCTGGGCGGCGGCGACGAGCCGCTGGAGGGCGTCGGCCAGCGAGTCAGGGTCGGTGATGCGAGCGGCCTCGACGCCCTGCTTGGCGCGTAGGAGACGCCCGGCAACTTCTCGGTCCTCGGCCGCCGCTTCCTGGGCGAGGGTGTGCAGTGGCCGGTGGACGTCGGCGAAGAAGACTGCTTCGGCGTCGGCGCGGTTGCCGTCGGCGGCTAGTCCCACGGCCAGGCAGAGCTGGTCGTGGGCGAGTGGCAGGTCGCTCACACCGCCAGCAGCCGGACTGTCGTTGCGTTCGAACAGGGCGCTGATCACACCGCCGGCAACGAGGAGCGCAAGACCGGCGGAAAGGAGGCGGATTCGATAGTGGCGGAGCGACGGCGCCGGCGCCGGAGTCGGTTCCGGCGACACCTTCACCGGCGCCGCAGCACGTGAAGGCGGTGCCGCAGCAGATCTGGTTGACGTTGCCGACGAGCGCGACAGGACTCGGTGGGCCAGCGGCCGGAGGCCGAGCACGACGAGGGCCGTTCCGAGGCCGAGGTTGATGACCACGCTGGCCCGAGCCACCCCGGCTCGGAGGTCTGTTGGAAGTTGGGACCGGCTCAGCCAGTCGAGGTTGAAGACCCCGAAGAGGAGCGCGAACCCGGCCCCTGCCGCGCCGACGAGGATCAGTGCGTCGTCGGGGTTGCGGCGCATCTGGCTCCAGCCGGCCGTGCCGATGAGGGCGCAGGCGAGCGGTGCGACGAGCGCCGTCGCCATGCTCAGCCCAGGCTCACTCGTCGCAGCCCATAGGCCAGCGGTGTCGAGACCTACGGCGATCGCGAGCAGGACGAGCGCGACGGTGACGACGGGGCGGCCGTGGGAGCGACCAAAGAACACGGTGAGGCCGAGCAGCGCAGCGGCGGCGAGGAACCACGGGATCGGTGAGGGCCCCGGGATCCAGGTCAGGTCGCCGGTGACGGCGATCTCGGTGTCGTCGGCCAGGACGATCGGCACCTCCCATTCAGGAATGACGACGTGCTCGGCGTCTGGGTCCTGCGCTACCGCCGGCGGATCCGCGCCGCCCATCCAGTGCGCCCGGTGGTCGTGCCATCGAGCGATACTGGTTCCGTCGACCCGGCGCCACTCCGGCTCGGCATCGACGTCGGCCTCCTCGGGCAGTGGTGCTTCGGCGTAGCGGTCCTGGTTGAGATAGGTCGCCGGCGACCGGACGTTCTCGAACACCCCTTCGGGTCCGACCCGCAGGTAGGGCTCACCCCCGTAGCCGAGGACGGTGGCTTCCTGGCCGGTGTTGTTGACCAGCTCAAGGCGGCCACCGGCTTCGATGACCCGGATCTCGATCCCGTCGACTTCAGGCGAGATGTCGAGGATCCGGGATCGGTAGTTCGTGGCCGGTGCATCGTCGCCGCCGGCGCCGCCGTGCGCCGCTGCCGGTGAGGCCGCGGCGACAAGCACGGCGGCAGAAACGGCCAAGACGACGACGGCGCGACGCATCAGGCGCGGGACCGTCGCCGCTGGAGGAGGATCGGCACCGCTATGAGAGCCAGCGCCGCGATCGCCACCACGAAGAACACGGGCGAAAAGTCGCTGTCGTTCTGCTCGTCGCCAGTCTCGGCATCGGCGGCGACCTCATCATCGTCGGCGACCGTGGTCGAGGATGCCGCGGTCGCCTCGGTGGTCGGGGGCGCCGGTTGGGTGGTGGTGGTCGTCGTCGTCGGGGGCGGGCGCTGGGTGACTTCGGCAGTGGCTTCCGGGGTGACCGCCGTGAACCGGACCGTGTAGGGGCCACCGGCGGGGCTGGGCACGAGGGCGGCGTAGCGGCCGTCCTGGTCGAGCGGGCTCAGGGTCACCGGCGTCTGCGGTGTCCCGTTGGCGGCGATGGCCGTCGCGGTGACGGTGGAATCCAGGGCGGCGTGACCGTCATTGGTCCAGGTCAGCCGGACGACGTAGCGAAACCCGGAGCCTTGGGACTCTCGGGCCTCGACGACGAACTCGCCTTCGCCCTCATGGGCGCCCGCTGGCACCGCCGCGGCGAACAGCACCAGCGCCAGGAGGCTGAGCAGTGCGACGAAGAAACGTGGTCGTGGGGTCATCGGATCGGTACCTCGAAGGTTGTGGTGGTGTTGGTGCCGGCCTGGACGGCGGTGACGGTGATCGTCCAGGTACCTGGAGCGGTCAACGCCGCGCCGTAGGCCGAGACGTGGGTGGGGGTGATCGGTGTGATGTCGAGGCGTCGCGGTGGGATGTCGCCGGTGGCCGCGGTGACCTCGACGGCATCGACGGGTGTCGCGGTGAGGCCGTCCTGGTCGAAGAAATAGAGATGGAGGTCGTTGGTACCGGCCCGAGCGGGCTGGACATCGAGCTGGACCGTGAGCGCGTCGACGGTCTGGACCTCGGTGAACGGCTCGGTGAAGGTAGTGCGGGCCGGAGCCTGACTGATGAGCGCCGCGGTGAGCGCCAGGATCACGGCCGCGACCGGGATCTCCAGGCGGATGGAGCGAAGCAACGGTTCGATGCTGCGACGGACCAGGGCGAGAAGCCGGAAGCGGTTGATCCACCCGAACCCGATCAGCACACCGAACCCGGCGACCTTGAGGAGCAGGAGCTGGCCGTAGCCCGTGTTGGTGAGGGCGTCGAACGAGCGCACCTGTTCGTAACCCGACACCGTGCCGGAGACAGCAACGACGACGGCGGCGACCAGCGCTGCGGTCGAGAACCGGCGGACCGTCGTCTCCGGGTCCTTGACCTCCCGTAGCACTACGGCCAAGGTGACCAGGCCGCCGACCCAGACGCCGACGGCGGCGAGGTGGAGGATGTCCGCGACAACGGCGACTGCCCGATCGTCGGCGGTCCAGGCGTGTCCGATGAGCGAGGTGGAGACCACCAGCGCGGCCCCGAGCCCAAGGCCGGCAACGAGCCGGACGCGACGGCGCAGCGGCGACGCCAGGACGACCACGGTGGCCGCGAGGAACCCGATGCGCCACAGGGAGAGCACGCCGGTGCGCGTATCGACCGTGAGCTCAGGGGTCACCTCGATGGCGTCGAGGAGCGATCGGCCCGACGCCGCCGCGGCCTGAGCGACGAGGAGCACGGCCACCGCCGCGACACCGAAGAGGCCGGCGACAATGGCGAGACGACGAAGCCGCCGGGAGACCTCGGCCTCGACGGTCGGTGCGAAGGTGCCGAACGTCGCCACGCCGATCAGGACGATCGTCCCGGCAAGGGCCAGGTATCGGGCGACCCCAGCGGCGACATCGGTGGTGGTGTCGGTGCCGGTGTCGATGTCGACGGCGCCGGTGCGTTCGCCCACGTGGAACACGAAGGAGCCGGCCAGGTTGTGGCTGTCTTCGCTCAGCGCCCGCCACGCCACGGTGAAGGTGCCGTCCTTCTCACTGTCGATGGAGGTGGAGATCGTCAGGCCGTCGTCGGAACGATCGACCGTCCCGTCGTCAACGCGCTCGCCGTCGCGGTCCAGGACCTGAAGGGCTCCGGGCGCGACATCGACGGCCTCGTCGAATGTCAAGCGGACCGTCGACGGGACGCGGTCCAGGACGACGTCGTCAGCGGGGTTGGTCTCGAGGAGGGTGGCGTGAGCGGCGACTGGCTGCGCCAGGGGTCCGACGAGAGCCATCGCGCCGAGCGCGACGACCGGTACGAGCCAGGGCAGCAGGCGCCGTGCGCGACGGCGTGTGGTCAAGGCATCTCCTGTCTGCAGGGCACCGGGTGGTGCCGAGGTCAGATCGGGAGGATTGCCGGAGGTCCCCGACGCGAGATCGACGTGAGCTCTGCCGCCAGGTCGCCCAGCAGCAACGAGCGTGGAGCGATCGGGCGGACCGCTCGCGGAGGAACCTGCCGACGAGGAGGTGCCAGGGCTGCTCCGACGTGTCCGAGCAGCCGTGTCAGCGCCCAGAACGCGGCAGCGACGGCGAGCTGAGACAGGGCACCGATGGCGAGGGAGGCCTCCCGCAGCGACGTGGCCGGGCCGATGCCAGCTGCGGCGTGTTCCACGACCTCGACGGTCACGAACAGCGCGATCTGTTGTAGCGCCAGCGTCTCGAAGCGGATCGGAGCGAGGTCGCCGTCGCGCCCCGCCAGGAACGCCCGGGCCAACACCGCAACGGTGAACGGGATGGCCAGTCCGGCAAGACCGGCGAGATACCCGTGGCCCGTCATCATCGACGGTACGGACCCGGCTTCCTCGGTCAGCCAGTAACCGAGTCGGTGACCCACGTACAGGCCGGCCGGCAAGAGCAGGAGGCTCCACGCCCGGGTCGTCCGCACCGTCACAGGCTAGGTGAACCGAACGTCCAACGGCGGTCGGCAGTCAGGCGTGTCGAGCCGACGAGTCCCCACTACCTAGGAGCGCAGCGCAACGCCTGGCCGGGTCGTGCTCGAGCCCGTCGCCCCGCTCACCGCTTGCTTCGTCATCTGTAGAGTGCTTCAGATGACCGCTGGATCGACCGTCATCTCCGCGCCGAGTAGTGCCGAGACGAGAGTCGACGGCTGTGCGGTTCGGGTCATCGACGCCGATCGCGTAGAGGCCACGCGGGCCAAGGCGCTCGCCCGTCCCCATGCGGAGGCGGCCGCCGACCTGTTCCGTCTCCTCGGAGACCCGGGCCGGCTGCAGATGTTGTGCGCCCTCTTGGAAGCGGGGGAGCTGTGCGTGTGCGATCTGGCTGCGGTGGTCGAGATGTCCGAGTCGTCGGTGTCGCATTCGTTGCGGCTGTTGCGCACCGCAGGGATCGTGCGGCAGCGGCGCTCGGGTCGACAGGTGTTCTATTCCCTGGATGATGCCCACGTGCGGCTGCTGCTCGACGTGAGCATCGAGCACGTCGGCCACGGTGCATCGTCATGAGCGACAAGCTGGTGCTTGACCTGCCGGTGTTGCTACCGGATGCGCTCGACGGGCGTGACCAATGCGTCGATCGGCTGACTGCATCGCTGTCCGGGGTGCCCGGGCTGGCCCAGGTGCACGTCGTCGATGCTGCTGACGGCGCTCCGGCGCGGCTGTGCATGCACTACGACCCGTCGGCAACCAGCGTGGCGAAGATCCGGAGCCTGGCTGAGGCTGCCGGAGCGAACCTGACCGACCAGTTCCGCCACGTGCTGTGGACCGTCACCGGCGTGGGTCACCCGCGTAAGGCGCGCACGGTCGCCGAAGCACTTCGGCGCGTACCGGGGGTCGTCGAGGCGGAAGTATCCCCAGGGCTGGTCCGGATCGAGTTCGACCGCACCCAGGTCGACGAGACTGAGTTGCGGAAGCAGCTCGATCGTCACCGCGTCGGTGCGCCCTCGGCCCCCGACGGCCATGAGGGCCACGAGCACGGCGAGGGTGAGCACGCCCACGGCGGCCCGTTCGGTGAGCGCAGCGAGCTGATCTTCGCGCTCACTGCGGCGACGCTATGGCTGACCGGGTTCGTGCTCGAGCTGACGACCGAGGTCTCCGACGGCGTGTTGACGGCGATTTTTATCGCCGCTGCCGTGTCCGGTGGCTACTTCACCTCCAAGGAGGCCGCCGAGAGCATCCGCAACGGGCGGTTCGAGATCGACTTCCTGATGCTGGTCGCCGCTGGAGGGGCCGCGGCGCTCGGCAAGTGGGAGGAGGGTGCGCTGCTGCTGGCGTTGTTCAGCGTCGGCCACGCCCTCGAGGGCTACGCGATGGGTCGCGCCCGTCGGGCCATCGAAGCGCTCGGCGACCTGGCCCCTGACACCGCGGTGGTGCGCCGCGATGGCACCGAGCTCGAGGTGCCGGTCGACCAGTTGCAGCTCGGCGACATCGTCGTGGCCAAGCCGAACGAGCGGATCCCGGCGGATGGGTTCGTCATCGCAGGGACGAGCAGCGTGAACCAGGCACCGCTGACCGGCGAGAGCATCCCGGTCGACAAGGCCCCGGTCGTTGATCCGGCTGCGGCGGCGGCCGATCCAGACCGGGTTCCGGCGTCGTCGCGGCTGTTCTCCGGCACGATCAATGGGGCGGGGCAGCTCGAGCTACAGGTGACCCGACTCGCCGCCGACACGACGTTGTCCAAGCTGGCGACCATGGTCCGCGAAGCCGAGACCCAGGCGTCGCCGACGCAACGGTTCACTGACCGTTTCGAACGGATCTTTGTGCCTGTGGTCATCGGGCTCGTCCTCATCGTGCTCGCGATCGGGCCGGCAGTCGGATCTTCGTGGTCGGAGTCCTTCTACCGGGCGATGGCGGTGCTGGTCGCTGCCAGCCCGTGCGCATTGGCGATCGCCACCCCGAGCGCTGTGCTTGCCGCCGTCGCCCGTGCCGGGCAACTCGGTGTGCTCGTCAAAGGCGGGGGGCCACTCGAGAACCTCGGCACATTGCGGGCGGTCGCGTTCGACAAGACCGGCACGCTCACCGAGGGCCGCCCACGACTCACCGACGTCGTGCCGGGATCCGGTGTCCCGGAAGCAGAGTTGCTGGCGATCGCCGTGGCGGTCGAGTCGCGCAGCGACCACCCGTTGGCCGCCGCGATCGTGCGCGACGGCGCCGATCGCCTCGAGGGGACGACCCCACCGGAGGCGATCGGCGTGAGCGCCATCACCGGTCGGGGCATCCGGGCCACCGTCGATGGCGCACCAGTGTTGATCGGCAACGCGGCCCTGTTCGACGACAACGGTGGCCTCGATCCCGCCATCGCGTCGACGGTGGAATCGCTTCAGACGGCAGGCCGAACGATCATGATCGTCAAGCACGGTGACCGGTTCCTCGGCACGCTCGGGCTCATGGACACCCCCCGACCAGCGGCCCGCAACGCGGTGGCGGCTTTGCAGCAGGTCGGCATCCGCCGGGCGATCATGCTGTCGGGCGACCACCAACTGGTCGCCGAGTCGATCGCTCGCGAGGTGGGCCTCACCGACGCCTGGGGAGACCTCATGCCCGAGGACAAGGTCGCCGCCATCGAACGCCTCCGCCAAGAAGAGGGCAAGGTCGCCATGATCGGTGACGGTGTCAACGACGCCCCCGCACTCGCCCACGCAACCGTCGGGATCGCCATGGGTGCCGCCGGTTCTGACGTCGCGCTGGAAACCGCCGACATCGCCTTGATGGGTGACGACCTCGCCAAGCTCCCCGTCGTGATCGGGCTCAGCCGCAAAGCGAGTCGGATCATCCGCCAGAACCTGTATCTCAGCCTCGGCATGGTGGCGTTCTTGATCCCGGCCACGATCGTCGGGTTCGTCGGCATAGGCCCCGCCGTCGTGTTCCACGAAGGTTCCACCCTGGTCGTGGTCGCCAACGCCCTGCGCCTCCTCGCCTACCAGCGCCCCGACGCCACCGCGCCTGAACCGGCCGGCTGAGCCGGCCTAGGTCATCTTGCGGTGCGGGGGTCGCCAGTCAGAGGCCATCGGAGCCGCCAGCGGCGAGTCCGTCTAGAACCACCTCGAGGCCGACGAGGAATACCGCGTCCTTAGATCTTCGCGTTCCCGAGACTCGCTGGCGGGACGCGGTGTCGAGGATGACGGCACCGGTGAGATAGCGGCCGACGACCCCGACCTGTCGAGCTGCGCCGGCGTCAGTGGCCCCGAGGCGCCTGAGGTTCTCCTGCACCTCTACCGCGAGGTGGTCGAGCAGCTGCCGTCGGTCTGGCGACACCAGCAGCGGGATGAGGTTTCGGTGGCCGAGCAGGACACAGCGCGTCTCGACGGCCCAAGCCGTGAGCACGTCTCGCCAGGTCGGACCCTCGGATAGCTCGATCTCTCCCAAGACCGTGGCGGCCATGGCATCGAGCAGGTCATCCTTGTCGACGAAATACGCGTAGACCGACATGGTGCCGACTTCAAGGCAACCGGCCAGCTTCCGCATGCTGAATCGCTCGAAGCCGTCGCGCTCGACCAGGTCCAGCGCAGCGGCGACAATCTGGTCCCGGGTCATGCTCGGGCGAGGAGGCATCGTCGGACGGTACGCCGGTGGCGCGGTGGGCCACTGGCACACGTACGATGTACGTGCAGACGACGCAGCCGGGGGGTTGGACACAGTGAACTTGGATCCGCGTGAGCCCGAGGCCTCGGAGCCGCAGGTCACCGACGACGAGTCCGCTGCGCCGCCGCCGCCGACGTCGGCGGCCGGCGAGGCCGATGACCGACTGGCCGGCCGGCTCCGTCTGGCGGGGCTGGCCTCACTCGGAGCAGGCACGATCCACGCCCTGGCCGTGGGCATGCACATCGACACCAGGGGCGCGGCGGTCGCCTTCACCATCCTCACCGCCATTCAGCTCGCGTGGGGTGTCACCGCCCTCGTCCGCCCGGGACGCGCCGTGGCGGTGGCAGGGATCGTGACCGGAGCCGCCGCCGTCGGGGGTTGGATAATGGCCACGACATCGGGCGTCTCCTGGATCAACGGCCTCGAGACTTCTGCGTCCAGGGAGGTCGACAACACCGTGGCCGCTGGCCTGGCGGCAGTGGTGATGCTCCTGTCCGCGTCGGCCTTCTTTGCTCGCAGCCGTGAACGGGCCGGCATCTCGTTGCGCCCGCCGCTGGCCCTAGCCGGAGTCGGGGTGACAGCCGTGACAGTGTTCGCCATGATCGCCGCGGGCACGAGCGGTCACCACGCAGCCGGCGCGACCGATGCAGCCGCTACTGCGGCCGGTGGCGCAGGCCACCATGGCAGCGGATCGGCGACGGAGGTGGCCGCTGCCGCCGACGGCGCTGGTGATCACGGGCCGTCGGTCGCCGTTCCCTACGACCCGGCGCTGCCAATCGACCTCGGCGGCGTACCCGGGGTGACCCCACGACAGCAGGCGGCGGCGGAGCAGATCGTTTCGGCCACCCTGCAGGTCCTGCCCCAATTCTCAGATCCTGCAGTGGCAGAACAGGCCGGGTTCCACTCGATCGGCGACGGCGGCACCGGCATCGAGCACTTCGTCAACGAGGACTTCATGACCGACGAGTACTTCCTGGACCCGAGCCGACCGGAGTCCCTCGTCTACAACACCCAGGACGGCGGACGCCGCCTGGTGGCAGCCATGTACATGGCCGACCGAGGGCTGCCGCTCGAAGACGTGCCCGACATCGGCGGCGCGCTGATGCAGTGGCACACCCACGACAACCTCTGTTACAACGACGACGGTCAGGTCCGGGGTCTCACCGACGGTGACGGCAACTGCCCGGCCGGACTCACCAAGCCCGAACCGACCCCGATGATCCACAGCTGGATCGAGCCCCACCCCTGCGGGCCGTTCGCGGCATTGGAAGGCATCGGCGGCGGAACGATCGAGGAGGGCGAGGAGAGGCTCTGCGACACCGCCCACGGGGGCGGGTAGCCCGTCGCCGGTTCAGGACACGGTGACCATGCCCACGCTCGGTCGGGTGAGGAACCGGACCTGGGGGGCGTTGTGGCGCTCCATCCCGGCACCAGCGGACACGTAAATCGCCTGCCCATTCACCTCGTGCAATCCGCCGGCGGCGACGTCCCGGGGCACGCCGGTGAGGGTGACCGGGGGTCCGAAGAACGGCAGCTGAACCTGGCCACCGTGGGTGTGGCCCGCCACGACCAGATCCGCGCCGCCCTCGGGGATCACGTCGATGACGTCGGGCCGGTGGGCCAATACCAGACGGAGCCCTGACCCATCGTCGGTGTCATCGAGTTGTCCGATTACCGCACGGGCCGAGGGCGACGCGTACTCGACTGGGACCCCGGCGATCTGCACGGGCAGACCACGAACGTCGGTCGTGACCACCTCGTTGTCGAGCCACTGCACGTCGGTGCCCCGAATGAGGTCGCGGATGCGCTCAGGCGAGTCGACATCGCCCTTTACGACGAACACCCCACCTGGCGCCTCCAGCTCACCGAGGAGGTCGCGCATTGCGGGAGCACCGGCATCGAAGTCCAAGCCATCGGACTGGAACAAGTCACCCGAGATCAGGATCAGGTCGGGCGACTCGGCCATGAGCCGGCGCACCACAGCCCGCTCGTGGTCGCCGACCCCAGTGGCCTGGAGGTCGCTGAGCACACCGATGCGGATCTCGTCGCCACCCGCGAGCACGTCAGCGTCGAGACTGGCTCGGTCGGTCCGCAACCAGAACGGCTCGATGTGCGTGGCATAGAACCCGACGCCGGCCAGCACCGCGCAGCAGACGGCGACCACGGTCACGGCGCGGGACACTTCGAAACGCTTCAGAGCGACCGGCACGAGCAGGAAGACGCCCACGACAGGGAGGGTCACGAACACGTAGAGGTAGGCGACGTGCAGCCTGCCGAACCTGTCCTCGACCATCACCGTCTGCACCGCCGCACCGGCCGCCGCCACCAGCAGGGCCAGACCCACACTGGTCGTCGTGATGCGTCGAGGCCCGGTCAGGGCGCAGACCGCAAGTACAGCCAGCGCTGCGACGGCGTCGAAGAAGGCGCCGATCAGCACGAGGTGGCTGAACGACAGCTGCTCGGTCACGTCACGAGCATGGCCGAGGCGGCCGAGTTAGCAGCAGTCGTCGAGTTCTTCGGCCCGCCAGTGCTCGATGCCCTCGCGCGCGGCGACGTAGACGACACCGAGGGCGGCCAGGGGGTCGGCCCACCACCATCCGAAGGCCGCGTTTGCGCCGAGGCCCACCAGGAGGATGGCTGAGAGCCAGACGCACAGCATCGTCTCGGTGGCGTCGGCGGTGACGGCGCGGCTGCCGAGCCGTTCCCCGACGCGGCGCTTGGCCCGGGCGAGCAGGGGCATGACTACCAGCGATACGACCGCCAGTCCGATGCCGAACCAGCTCTCGTCCGGGCGCTCGCCGGAAGCGAGGCGCCGGATCGACTCGACACCGACGCCGACGGCGAGGAACAGGAACGTGAGCGCGATGAGCCGGACCGCTCGCTGCTCAGCAGCTTCGGACACTGCCTCGCCGTGGCGTTCCTTGGACAGCCGCCAGATGATCACTGAGCCGGCGAAGACCTCGACGTAGGAGTCCACGCCGAATCCGATCAAGGCGATCGAGCCCGCCGCGATCCCGGCGGCGATGCCCGCCACGCCCTCGATGGCGTTCCAGACGATTGTGAACCACGCCAGCATCCGCCCACGGCGCACGAGCCCCTCTCGCTCGACGGGATCGGCGGTGACGGGTTCGGTCATGGGACAGCCCTCTGGTAGCGGTCGGGCGAAGTGGTGAACCGTCCCTGGCAGTCGGCGGAGCAGAACCACAAGGTTTGGTCGCCCTGGACGACGTACGGGGTTTCGTCGCCGGGGTTGATGCGCATGCCACACACGGGGTCGACCGCGACGTCGTGCCCGTCGGTCGGACACGGTCGGACGGCGAAGACATCGACCGTGTCCACGAACCCCCGCAGCTGGAGCGCGCCAAGCGGCTCGACCTCGAGGCCCTCTGACCCTGCCGCCTCCGCCACCTCCCTGGTCACATACAGCGCCGCAGCCGGTGCCGCGTCGGCCAACCGGCTGGCCAGATTGACGGCCCGGCCCAGCACATCGCCCCCTCGCTGCACCACCGGACCGTGGTGGATCCCACCCGACAGGTCGGGCATCCCGTCCTCGTCGTGGAACCGCTCCACGATCTCGGCCATGACCCCCACGAGGGTGCGGGGGTCAGGGGCGCTGAGGAGCGCGCCGTCGCCGAGGGTCTTGACCAGCTCCGCGCCGCCGCGCAGCGAGCCTTCGACGCAACCGATGAATCGGTCCAGGACATCGACGGCAACACCGTCGCCGTGGACGTCGTTGAGCGTGGTGAACCGACTCAGGTCGATGAAGGCCACGGTGGTGTCGACGGTCATTGCGGTGCTGGCTTTGGCGACGGGGGCCTTGAGCCCGAAGGCGATGGGATGACTTTCTGGAGCAAGGCGCCGGCGCCATTGTTCCCCCTCATCAGCCCTGACCTGCGTGCGCCACGTGGGCCCGTGAAAGCTGCAGCAGGGTGCGTACGTGGGCGTCGTCGAGGCGGTAGTAGACGATGCGACCCTCCCGCCGGTTGCGCACGATCCCCCCGGTCCTCAGCAGCCGCATGGCCTGGGACACCGACGTCTCGGACATGTCGACCGTCGCCGCCAGGTCACAGACACACAGCTCGCCCGCTTCCAACAAGGCGAAGAGGATGCGGGCCCGCTTGGGGTCACCAAGAAGCTTGAAGACTTCAGCAAGCGCCTCCACCTCGCCCACCCCGACCAGCGCCCGCCGGGTCGTCGCCACACGATCGGGGTCGACGCAACGAACCCCGCAAACGTCCGTTGTGGAACCTACTGTCATCTGCACAGATGTGAAGGTAACAAGGGAAGTCGTATCTGCCAAGTCGGACGAGACCGAGGCCCTCCGCTTTGTCCGAGATGCCTCGATGTGACGACCGGGGACCTTGTCCCTGGCGGGATGGTGTCGGGTGAGTTGAGCCCTCCGGGCGAGGCTGTAGGTCTTCCACGACTCACAGCTGCCAGCAGGGCTCAATGGATCACGTTGGAAGGCAACACCCGAACGCGCCGCGAGCTCAACCGCCCGCGTTCTGGTGGGTCCACGCCCGAGCCCGATCTGCCCAGAAGGAGTGCAGACGGCCACTCGCTGTCAAAGAGGCCCGCTGGGATGCTCCTCAGCTCACGGTGAGCGTCCCGGTCATTCCTGCCTCGGCATGACCGGGGACATCACACTTCATGGTGTAGGTCCCGGGAGCGAGGGATCCCAGATCGAGCTCGGTTGTGGCCCCGCCGTTCACCATCTCCGATGCGACCCCATCGACACTGAGGTTGTGGACCACGGTGCCTTCGTTGCTGATGTTCAGCACGGCTCCTGCCGGCACATCGACCTCGCCGGGCGTGATGGCGAACTCCGCCAGCGCCACAGGCACGGCCTCCGTACCCGTCGCCGAGGTGGTCCCACCGCCGCCTGCCGAGTCTTGGGCCTCCTCGATCGCTCGCGCCGCCAGGCCGACGGCGAAGATCGCCGCCAGGAAGGCGAACGCGGCGATGAAGAGCCCGGCCAACGCGAGCGTGTCGGTGTTGAGCCCGGGTCGGCCACGAGTGGTGGCCGCCTGCTCCGGTCGGTCTGAGGTGATCGGTGTCATCGGGCTCCTACTCGACGATGAGGGCGGTGACCATGCCGAACATGCCGTCCGGTCGCTCCGCATGGCTGAGGATGTGGCAGTGGAAGGCCCAGACACCAGGGTTGTCGGCGACGACGATCGCGTCCCAACGCTCACCGGGAGCCACCGTGATCGTGTCGCAGCGGAACGGCTGCGGCAGCGGGTACCCGTCTCGAGCGAACACCTCAAAGGTGAGACCGTGGAGGTGGATGGGGTGCACCATCTGGCCCTCGTTCATGAAGCGGAACCGGAGCCGATCGCCAAGCCCGGCGGTGTAGGCGGCCGTCGCCGGGAAACCCTTGCCGTTGATCGTGAAGCCGCCCAGTGTGTCGTTGAGGATGTAGAGCTCGTCCTTGTCATACGGGGGCTCGGAGCCCCGCTCGGCCGGCTCGACGAGCAGCGCGCCCAACAGACCCTTGCCCACCTGCTCGGTGGCGTTGTGATGGGAGTGGTACATGTGGCTGCCGAACGGTCCCGGGGTGAACTCGTAGGTGTAGGACTCGCCGGGAAGGATCGGTGGCTGGGTGATGTACGGAACCCCGTCCTGGTCGTTGGGCACCCGCTGCCCGTGCCAGTGCACCGACGTGCTCTGGGTCAGCTCGTTGCGGACCACGACCCGCACGGGCTCGCCTTCCACGACCCGGAGCGTCGGACCCGGGACGATGCCGTTGTAACCCATGGCCGCCACCCGTTCACCGGGGATGACCTCCCATTCGATCTCCTCGCAGGTGAGCTCGAAGACGCGGACGCCGTTCACCGTGCGCCATTCGAGCTCGGTCGCCCCCTGGCCGGCAGTGATGGGCGAAGCGGCGTTGTCGAGGAACTGGCCGACCTTGGCTTCGGACGATGCGTTCATGTCAGCGTCGGACATCCCTGACCCCGCCATGTCCGTCGTCCCCGAACTGTCCATCACCATCGTGGTCGTCGAAGCCGACGCCGACGAGGACTCCGAGGCTGCACTCGAGGGCCACGCCGCAGCGGCGGTCACGCCTACCAGCGCGGCGCCACCGGCGCCACCGGCGACCATGCCGATGAAAACCCGTCGATCAACTCCGGGCCGGTCGATGGGGTCCTCGGGGACTGCGGTCTCAGTTTCATCGATGTCTGGCACGAGCAACAGCCTCTCCGTACCCATTGCCTAGCCCTAGGGCCGGAGGTCCCGAAGATCAGGGCCGTTGTCCCGTCCTCGCCAGCTGACGCCTACAGCTCGAGCACGGACGAGGAGTTTGAACACGTACCCACAGGCGCCCGATCGCTTGCAGAGGGACGTGGCCTTCGACGACGTAGCCGTCGACCACGGAGGTGAACGCCGTGTTCGACCATCCCTCGATCCAACGCTGTCAGCTCCACAAGATCCGCATCGACGTCGAAGCCCGATTGCCCAAGGACCTCGCCTCGACGATGACACGCAAGATGCGGGCCAACTACCACCCCCCCGACCCCCCGCTGAATCCGCGACCGATGTCTAGGTCGACCGCAGGTCGAGTCGAACTTGCTCGATCGATTCCTCGGGGTCGCCGAGCTTCGCTTGCTCGAGCGCCGCGGCATGCTCCTGGTAGACGCTCTCGGCGCCAGGGCGGTCGTCGTCGGCGATGTGGGCTCGCATGAGGCTCTCGACGACGGCGCTGTTCAACGGGATCGTCTGCACGACTCGGCCGAGCATCGCGATCGCCCCGCTTGGCTGGCCGGCGTCGATGTACAAAGCGGCGCAGGCCTGCGCGACCCCTGCGACCCGCAACTCCCAGCTCGTCGCGTGGTGCTCGAAGTCGACCCAGCCGAACGAGGCGCGGGCGGCGTTCGGATAGGAGAAGGGCTTGCCGAGGACCAGGTCGAGCGCGGCCTGGTAATGCTCGACCGCTTCGTCCGGCGGGAGATCGGCAGCGCGCTGGACGTGCCAATCGAACAGATCGAGGTCAGCACGGACACGCGGCCCGACGACGTACTTGCCGCTGCGATTGGCCGGGAAGTGCTGGGATCCGAGAGCAGAGCGACTCTCGGCCATCGTGTCGTGAAGCCGCTTGGTGTGCGAGGTGCCGTCCGAGCCGAACCAGCAGGCTTCCTCCAGCCGTTCGGTCGTTACCGAGCGGTGGAGCGCCAAGTAGGCGACGACTGCCGTCGCCTTGGGCTTCAGGGGCTCGCCGCCCTCGACAGTGATGTCCCCAAGCATCCGAACGAGTACGTCGTACCCGGGCGGAGCGTCGGCTGATTCGTCCGCGATTGGATCGAGGAGCTCATCGTCATCGGCGGGTCCGGTGCCGTTCAACGATGCGGGCGCTTCGAACTCGGCCCGCAACTGTTCCATGAGCTCCTGTTCCGCTGGGCTGTCGGTGGCGACGAGGACGCTGGAGATCGCGGCCAGTTCATCCGCCTCGAGCTCCTGGGGTGAGCAGGCGAGGTCGATCATGTCGAAGTTGAGCACGTCGCCCTCGCAGCGGACCGTGGCGAGGGCGTCGGGGAACTCGCCGACGACGACCACAGCGACCGCGGACGGCTGGACGGCGCGAAGTGCGGCAGCCAATTCGTCGGGAGGTGGCCGGTGAGCGACCACCGCAACCGGGACGAGCGCGTCGTGGTCGGGCTCGTGCCCACGCCCGACGAACGCGTTGGCCCAGCCGTTCTCGACGAGCGCGGCGTGGGATTGGGTTGCCCATGCGACGAGGTCCTCGGCGTGGCCGTCCCAGGTGTCGACGATGGTGAGGTGCTCGAGGACTTCGGCGTCGCGGTCGACGACATCGCCGACCGCGATGACTCGGAGCGTGTCGGCGAGTGGGCTGAGCGTCAGCTCGGTAATGATCGAGCGAGCGAGGTTCGTGGCGACCTCGAGGTCGCCGGTGAGGGCCAGGACACCGTCCGCTTCGAGGTCGAGGTAGAGCTGTGCGTCGTCTTCGGGCTGGCCGACCGTCACCATGAGCGGTGACGGGCTGAGCGGCCCGTCGTACGGCTCGTCTGTGTCGGGTGGCTCGACCAGGGTCCAGACCTTGCCGTTGTCGGTGCTGATCCATCCGGCTGGAGGGTTCGTGTCGGGCTTGTCGAGCAGGACTTCGAGGCTCGTGTCGGAGTGTCGGATCATCCGCGGTCGGCATTCCGATCCCATGGCTGCGAGGGACGCGGAGAGTCGGCCGAGCACGCCCTGGAGGTCGTCGATGCGATCCTCATCGGCTTGTGCAATGACCGTCTGGTGCAGCTCCCGCTGCTCAGCCGGAGTGCGCCCGGGGAGCTGGCCAGGGTGCTCGTTGGCGAAGCGGCGCCGACGCCGGTCGAGGAGCCGTTTGAGTCCAACCGCTAGAGCGATGCTCGACAACCCGCCCACAACCACGGCCACCGGCACTGCAGAGTTGCTCGACTCATCATCCTCTGCGGTGTCGGCTCTGGCTGGCTCGTCAACAGGTCGAAGTGACGCCTCGGCCGAAGTGGGTGGTGCCTCATCGACTGCGGGCACTTCAGCTTCAGGGGCCGCTGGGGGTGGCGGCACGTCATCCGATTCGGCAGCGTCGTCCCGGGGCGGCGCGGGCTCGGCTTCGACTGGCGGAGGTGGAGATGACGGCGGCTCGTGGCCTGTGCGTGGGAGAACAAGGACTTGGCCGGAGTAGATGAGGTTGGGGTTACCTGGCTGGAGGTAGCGGTCCTGGTTGGCATCGACGACCTCCCCCCAGTAGGGGGCGATCTCCGGATTGGCAGCCTCCCGTCCGAGGTCGTCTTCGAGCCGGTCCTCGGAGATGGACCAGAGGTTGTCACCGCGTTCGACCACAACGCTGCCGAGGTCGTCCTCTTCCGAGACAGCCGAAGGAGAACCATCAGAAGGTGAGGCAGCGGACTCGACGGTGGCGTCGGCAGGCAACAGGAGGACCCAGCCCGAGTGCAGCGTGTCGTCTCCAGCGATGATCGTGGTGCCGTCGGGGAGCGTGCGCCCGACGTTGAGGTCAAGGATCTCGCGCCACCGGAGGCCGTCCCCAAGGGTGCGTTCGGCGATGGCCCAGTAGCTGTCGTGCCGTTGGACGGTGACGGTCGGAGGCTCGGCCGTTAGCGCTGTCGGAGTCAGGTCGCTGGTCCGAACGAGGAGCGGCGGCGTGTGGCCGTTGAAGCTGGGCACCAGCAGGTCGGGGATCGATTCCGGTGTGGCTGCCGCTGCTTCGGCGACGATGGGCAAGGGAGGTGGCGCGGCGAGGGCGCTGGCGGGTTGCACGGTCGAGGCCATCATGAGAATCCCGGCGACCAGGCGGGCGGCGGTGACCTGGAAGGCGGGGAGCACCGGGAGGTGGATTGCTTGGCGGCCTCTGGCGACCGCAACCGCTTCTGTCACCACCGCGAGGGCGAGTTGTGCCCAGGCGATCCACGCGATGACCGCCAACGTGTTGACGAGGACCTGGTCACTGATACCCGACTGCGCCGCCTGCTCAAAGGAGTCGAGGGTCGGGATACTGGTCGGTAGCGGCCAGCCCACCAAAGTGGCGAGCAGGAGTGGGACAACGACGATCAGGGCGAGCGTCGCGACCAGTGAGCTGACGCCTCGGAGGAGTAACAGGGATCGCCGCTCGTTCATGGCTGTGCTTCGTCGACGGCGGTGGCGGTCTCGCGGACGACGATGGTTCGGTCTGCGCCGGGGAGTATGAGCATCGGCTGCACTGAGGTCACCGTGACGGTGATGGAGGCGTCCGAGACGGTCGCCGTTCCTCTGACTCCGGCCCGCTCGAGGTACTCGACGGCGGCGGCCTCAGCGGCTGCCGGGTCGAGACGTGGCTCGTTCGTTGCGCGGAGATGGTTGAGATCGATCTGCTGGGCGCCGGCCCGCGCCGCTCGCTCGGCGTCGTTGCGTGCTGCGTTGTGGGCGCGGATGACCTGCCCGCCGTCGTAGGCCATGCCGGCGACGAGAACGAGCGCGGTGGCGACGACGGCGACGAAGGCGGTGATGCTGCCACGCTCGTCGTGGGGTTTCATGAGCCGTCGCTCCGATAGGTGTCGATGACCTCGACAGCGGTTGCAGTGAAGGTCCGTCGTCCGGGGACGCCGAGGAGAGTGACGTCGGCCATGGACGTTTCGCAGCGGACAGTGACGGTGACCGTCCCGCCGGCAACGAACTCGCCGGTGTCGACGGTGGTGGTCAGTAGGAGGCACGGCACTCCGGCGGCGGCGAGGTTCTCGGCGGCAATCGTCTCTGCGACGGCCGTGGCGTCGGAAGGGTGCTGCAGCAGAGAGGCGGCACGGGCAGCGTCGGACGCGGCACGTTCGACATTGCCGTCGGCCTCCGAGACCTTTCCTGCGTAGACGACGAGGAGCATGAGGAACAGCAGTGCGGGTGCGATGACAGCCACCTCGACGGCGATCGATCCTCGTTCGTTACATAGGCGGGCTGGGAGTCTCATCGCTGTGACTCGGGGACGAATCGCTCGACCGGGGCGGCGCTGCGAGCGGTGACCGACCATGCGAATCCTGGGACCAGCTGGGGTGCTTCGCCACGGACCTCGGCGGTGACAATCGTGGGCTCCCGGCTCACGGTGACGGTGATGTTGTCGAGGTTCCCGGACTGGGCGAGGTAGGCGCCGGCGGCGTCCTCGCCGTCGCGGGCAGTGCCGCTGGAGACCTGGGCGGCGTCGACGGCCTCGGCGGCAGCAGCGTTCGCCACTTGCTTGGCGTGCCACCACAGTCCGTACTGGACGATGAGCATGATCCAGAAGAGGACGGCAGGAAAGAGGATGGCGACCTGGATGGCCGTCATCCCTCGCTCGTCGCGCAGCCGCCGGCCCACGAGGCTCAGCCCCCTGGCTGTTCGGGTGTGGGGATGTTGTTCGCGTTGCTCTGCGCAGCGGCGTAGATGATGCCGAGCACCACGATCGCGGCACCGACCAGCAAGAAGGTGATGACCGCGACTTCCGTGGTGGTCATCCCGCGCTCGTCGTGGGGGTCGATGCCGAGGCGGGCGCAGCAATAGGCAAACAGCAGCCGGGGGTCGGGGACGGGCATGGTGGCCTCCTTGGGTGTGGTGGCTCCGTCAGGGTTGGGGCCCGCTGACTGTCGTGATCTGCACGACGGCGGGGTAGGCGATGAAGACGAGGAAGCCGAACAACAGGACGGCGACAGGGACGGTCATGCGTTCCGTGGCTGCCTCTGCCGCGGCCTCGATCTCGGCGACTTGGTGGCCTCGGAGCGTGTCAGCCTTGGCGGCGAGGGAGGATCGGATGCGAGCGCCGTGTGATCCGGCGAGGGAGACGCTGGCGGCGAGCTCGGCCATCTCGTTGATGCCGGAGCGGGTGCCGAGTTGGGCGAAGGCGTCCCACGGGGACTGTCCGGTGAGACGGGCGCGGCGCAGTTCGGCGCGGATGGTCTGGTACCCCCAGCCGTCGCCGGCGTCCGCAGCGGCGTGCAGCGCCGTTTCGATGCCGGCACCTCCGGCTAGGAGCACGTTGACCAGGTCGAGATAGGACGAGAGCGCGTGGCGGAACGCTTGTCGTCGCTTCGCTGCCTCCTCACGCAGGATGAGATCGGGCAGCAGGAATCCCGCTGCCGCGGTCGCCAGCGAGAACATGGCGATGACACCGATCGGCACCGGGATGCCGAGAACCACGAGCGCAGTGGCGGCCAGATTGGGTACGAGCAGCCCGGCGATTGCGCCGAGGAGCTTGTCGAAGGCGTGTCGCTCAGTACTGCGGCCGACGAGCTCCAGCTCCTGATCGTGGCGGCGAGCGTCGTAGCCGAGGGCCTCGACGACGCGTCCGGCAGCCGATTCGATCTGGCCGAACCCTGACGCGCTCGATGGTGCGACGTCGTCGATGCTGGTTCCTGGGCGAGCGAGCCCGGCGAGGACCGCCTCGACGCTCGACGGGCGTGGTGCCAGGCCTCGCCAAATGAGCAGAACGCCGACACCGACGCCGGCTCCCAGCAGGACTACGACGAGCGTGGTCACGTCTCCGCTCCGACGTGCGTCGGCCCGCCGGCTCGGGCGGTGAACCGCTCGGGCAGTACAAGCTCGGCCATGCGCGTGAGGAGCCAGCCTCCGACGGCGAAGATGCCGCCCACGATGGCCAACATGACTTGGCCGCCGGCGCTGTCGTACACGGCGAGGTAGTCGCGGTTGGCGACGGCGAGGAAGACCGCCGCCGCGATCACGACGCCGACGATGACCTTCGTCGCCGTACGGACTCGGGTGCGGCCCACCTCGACTCGGATGCGCATTCGGGCGTCGCCGCGGGTGGCGTCCGCTAGACGAGAGAGCAGTCCTGAGAGATCGGAGGCTTCCATGCGGGAGGCGATCACCAAGGCAGCGACGACGAGGTCGCCAGAGGGATGGTCGAGGTCCTCGCCGAAGGCCACGAGGGACTCGGGGAGCCGCTGGTGGTCGAGGCGACGGACCATCCTTCGCACCTCGGTAGCTACCGGGGAAGGTGCGACGGGCGCGGTGGCGACGATGGCCTCCTCCAGTCCGGAGGCGGCGACGATCGAGTCGCGGATCATCTCGGTCCAAGAGGCGATGGCTTCGGTTCGGTCGATGGCTCGTTGCCTCGCGCTCTTGCCGCCGAGGATGCCTGGCAACACGAGCGCAGCAACGACGGCCATGACGCCTCCGACCAGCCAGCCGGTTGCTGCGAATACGACCAGCCCGGCAGCAGCCGCGATGGAGACATTTCGCAGCCTTGAGCTGTCGACGATGCGTCGGAGGGAGCTCCAAGGAGCGTCGAGAACCTGACGGCCAGCAAGCCCGGCGACGGTCAAGAGCACCCCGAGGGCGGCGCCAGCTGCAAAGGCGGCGAGGACGAGAGCGGTCATCGCCACCACCCGTGGGCGGCTGCGTGGGCACTGGCGTCGAATCCGTGGGCTTCGAGCTGGGCCGCGAAGTCCGGGGTCGGTGGTGCTGCCGGGATCCCGCTACCGGTGCTGTCGGGTTTCCACAGTTCGTTGGAGACGACTTGGCCGCCTTCGACCGTGCCGGCGAGTTGACGGACGCTGGTCACCCGACGTTCGCCGGATACCCAGCCGAGGTGCACGATGAGGTCGACGGCGTTGGCCACCAGCAGGTTGGTGACATCGGGGATCAGCCGCTCGGGAGTCATGGCCGCGTACATGGCGAGCCGCCCAAACACACCCTTGGATGAGTCGGCGTGTATCGAACACATCGAGCCGTCGTTGCCTTGGCTCATGGCCAGCAGCATCGGGAGGACCTCCGCCCCCCGGACCTCCCCGACGATCACCCGCTGGGGGTCCATACGAAGCGCGGAGCGGACCAGCTCTGCGAGGCTGAATGAGCCAACGCCTTCGGTGTTGGCCTCGCGGGCTTCGAGCGTCTCGTGGTCGGGGTGAAGTTCCTCGAAGCGCTCCAGGCCGATCTCCAGCGAGTCCTCGATGGTGAT
>WPCH01055469.1_pt1 | contig 33139 bp, 22 predicted proteins | sample 5399881 | NCBI WGS metagenome assembly WPCH01 (sample SAMN12869468, study PRJNA574797) | sludge metagenome | isolation source: wastewater treatment of pH5 | place: China:Beijing | collected 2019-05-20
TAGTTGCTACCTGGGCAGCAGCTGAAGAAGAGGAAGAAGAAGAGGAAGAAGAAGAGGAAGTAGCTGTTGCAGCAGCTCCGATGATGATGCCAGCAGCAGGATTCCAGATGCCGGCAATGCCAATGATGTCAGGCGGTTCAAGCGGTGGAATAAAGCTGACCTTCAAGAACGCAAAGATCACCATTGACAGGATGATCATTAGCGAGAAGAAGGAAAAGAAGTAACCGAGAAAGAAAGGCTAGTGCCTAACCGAAAAACAATCAAAAGGGGTATTCTGTGACCAAAGTAATTGCAATAACGGGAAAAGGCGGAACTGGAAAAACAGCGGTAGCGGCTCTTCTGATCCGCTCCCTCTCTAAAAAAGGGCAGTATATACTGGCAGTTGATGCAGATGCAGATACTAACCTGCCGGAAACCCTTGGCTGTGAGGACGTGAAAACGATAGGGGATGCAAAGGAGTTTTTACAGGCTGAGATAACAAAACCAAGGCCTGACAATCCCGATATGAATAAGGAGTCCGTGCTCCAGAGCAAGGTATATGAGATCATTGAAGAGATGCCGGGTTACGACCTGCTGGTAATGGGAAGGCCCGAAGGATCAGGGTGTTACTGTTATGTAAACAACCTCCTGAGGGGCATCATGGACAAACTGGTTAAAAACTATGATCTGGTTGTGATTGATGCAGAAGCCGGGCTTGAGCATTTCAGCCGAAAGATCATCCGGGATATTGATGATCTTATTGTGGTAACTGACGCCTCAAGAAGAGGGTTCCGAACTGCCGAAAGAATTCATGAACTTGTGGATGAACTCGAGTCAAATATAGGCAGTATTCACGTTATTGCAAACAAGGTTACAGATACTAACCGGGAAAAGCTCGTTAAACTGGCAGAGGAACTGAAACTGAACCTGATAGGTACGATTCCTCTTGACCCGAAAATTGAGGAAATGGACATAAAAGGTATACCTCTCTTTGAAATACCCGACGATTCGGTTGCTGCAGTGGAAATAGAAAATATTGTGAAAAAACTGGGGTTCTAACCCCAGATTACTTTTGAATCTGTGGATCAGGCAGAAAACCACAAAAAATGCAGAAAATCACCGGGACAGAGAACAGGTGAACTTATCCGGTTTAAGAGCTTGAAACGGGATTTAAACCAAAATTAAAATTAAAATAATAAAAAGAACGGGGCAGAATCTGTTCCAGAATTAAAGGAAAGGAACGGAATGATTCAAAGGAATGATTCAAAGGAACGGAATGATTCCTGCTCCGGACCCTGTATTATCAGGGTAAAGATCTGAAAACACATCCTGTATTATATCCTTTATTATAAGCCACTCATAAAAACGGATAAATTACGGAAACGGTGAGGTTTACATGGCAAAGAAAATGAAGTTATCTGATATTACAAACATGTTCGCGGGCATGGATGTAGAAGCCCTCGAAGGTGTTACTATAGAAGGGGACATTGAGATTGATCTCGGTGGACTCGGAGGCGGCTTTGACCCCATGCTTGCCGCTGCCCTGGGGCAGGAGAGCGCAGTACTCGCCCAGCACTTCGCAAGAATTGCAGGCATGTTCGGGTACCCGGTAGGCATAGGTGCACCAGCAGCTCCGGCAATTTCACCTGCTCTGGCAGCACCCAAACTGAAGGATCTCATACCTGCAAAGTTTGATGTTGCCAATATTGCAGAATGGGCAACTCAGATTCAGGAAGTACCAATAGGAAACACATCAGCAGACGGTGGAAGCCGTGGAAAGAGAGTGCTGGTAGGTGGAGAAAAAGCCCTGCCGTTCTTCCCTGACGCGCCAATGCCCAACAGGAACCAGGTAACAATTGACGTGTTCGATATGAGAATTGGGCTTGCAAAAGCTGTCAAAGAAAACTATGATGAGGTCATGGACAGCCCGGGAGAATGGGCAAAGAAGAACGTTGAGAAGTTCAACGCAGATATGATCACCATTCACCTGATTTCAACTGACCCGCTTGTAAAGGACACACCTCCAAAAGAAGCAGCAAAGACAGTAGAAGAAGTTCTCCAGGCTGTTGATGTCCCAATAGCAATCGGCGGATCAGGTAACCCGCAGAAAGACCCCGAAGTCCTCGCAAGAGCAGCAGAAGTTGCAGAAGGAGAACGATGCCTGCTTGCATCTGCAAGCCTGAACCTGGACTATGCAGCAATTGCAGAAGCAGCACTCAAATATGACCACGACGTCCTTTCCTGGACTCAGCTGGACATGAACGCCCAGAAGGAGCTTAACAGGAAACTCATGAAGCAGTGCAATGTCCCAAGAGACAGGATCATAATGGACCCGACCACTGCAGCCCTCGGATATGGTCTCGACTACGCTTACACAAACATGGAGCGTATCAGACTTGCAGCACTTATGGGTGACGATGAACTCACATTCCCGATGTCATCAGGTACAACAAATGCATGGGGTGCCCGTGAGTCATGGATGGTGGGATCACCGCTTAAAGAAGACTCTGATTGGGGACCAAGGGAATACAGAGGACCTATATGGGAAATTGTCACTGGTCTGTCACTTGCAATTGCAGGAAACGACCTATTCATGATGATGCACCCAACATCGGTTGCTGTCCTGAAGCAGATTACCCAGACGCTATTCGGTACCATAGACACAGAGCAGGTGGATATTGCAAACTGGATCGGAGCGGAGGTGTGAAAAATGAAGATTAACAGCCCATTAGAAGCGTACAAGTACCTGCCTCAGACCAATTGTGGAGAATGTGGTCAGCCTACATGTATGGCATTTGCCTCCACGCTGATCGATAGGTCAGGCAAGACAACAGACTGCCCTCCCCTGATTAAAGAAAAGAAGTATGCAAAGAAACTGGCAGAACTCGACAGGCTTCTTGCTCCTGAAATTCGCCAGGTTACTATTGGTGTTGGCGAAAGAGCAGCCAATATTGGTGGGGACGATGTACTGTACCGCCACAAACTGACATTCTTTAACAAGACAAAGATGTTCTTCGATGTGGCAGACAACATGGACGAAGCTGCCATTGTTGAAAGAGTGAAGAAGATCAGTGATTACAAGAAGTTCTACGTAGGACGTAACCTGCTTCTCGATGGTGTGGCAATAAGAGCAGCATCCAATGATCCTGCAAAGTTTGCAGCAGCTGTCAAGAAAGTTATAGAAAACACAGAACTGCCAGTGATTCTCTGTTCTTTCAACCCAGCAGTCCTGAAGGCAGGACTTGAGGTAGCAAAGGGTAAGAACCCGCTGCTGTATGCCGCGAACAAGGACAACTGGAAAGAGGTAGGAGAACTCGCACTCGAGTACAACGTGCCTGTGGTTGTTTCAGCGTTTAATGACCTTGACGGCCTGAAGACTCTTGCAAAGACATTTGCAGAGGCTGGAATTAAGGACATTGTGCTTGACCCGGGAACTTACCCAACCGGGAAAGGTCTGAAGGATACTTTCACAAACTTCCTGAAGATCAGGAGAGCAGGCATTATGGGAGACACCGAGATCGCGTATCCGATCATGGCTATGCCGCTTACTGCCTGGATGGCGGGAATTGCTGACCCTGTCAGTGCATCATACTGGGAAACTGTTCTTGCATCAATCTTTACTATCAGGTACGGAGACATTATGCTCCTCCACAGCATGGAGCCATATGCCACCATGCCAGAAGTACACCTGGCAGAGACAATATACACTGACCCCAGGTCTCCTGTTGCCGTAGACTCAAAGATGTATAAGGTAGGAAACCCAACAGCAGATTCACCTGTACTCTTTACCACAAACTTCGCCCTTACTTACTACACAGTAGAGAGCGACCTTGCATCAAACGGAATAGACTGCTGGCTGCTTGCAGTTAACACCGATGGTATTGGTGTGGAAGCAGCGGCTGCAGGTGGACAGCTGACAGCGGATAAGGTGAAGGATGCCTTTGAGAAGTCAGGATTTGACCTCAAGAGCGATGTTACCCATAACAGTGTAGTTATTCCGGGTCTTGCCGCCCGTCTACAGGGTGATATTGAGGACAAACTAAATGTAAAAGTTATGGTTGGTCCAATGGACTCAGGAAGGCTACCAGGCTGGATGGAGAAGAACTGGCCACCAAAGAAATAAAATAAAGTGAAAAAGACTAATTTAAACCTGAAAGCATCCGTGCTAACCTGCACGGATACTTTACTCTTTTTTAGAACGCACTTGAGGGTTTTTATATACACTTTGCAGGCGAACTTTGGGATCATAATATGGCAGTAATTGGCCACTTTAAAATTATAATTTAGGTGTTTTGTTTTAGAGATACTTAATAAAGCTCTGAGGAAGATACCAGTTGTCAGAGATTATCGATACGACGTAAAATTATACAAATGTTTATATAAGGAAAATGCCTATTTAATATGCTTCTAAACTATATATTTAACAATATTTATTTATAAATTGAACATAGCAGTTCCCTTCTGATATGCAATTATTGTGTCTCAAAAATAACGAGCATAGATATTAAGATATAATTGCAGATTCAAGACATAATTGCAGATTCAGCTATTCTTAAATAACATAAGTGTGCTTAACAAATGAACTGCCCAATGTTACTGAAAACATATTTTGAATACTTTTTAAAGCTATTACTCCAAGAAGACTGAAGAATAAGGATTATAGATGAATTCCATTACATGCCCGAAATGTGGCACAGAATGCGACAAACTTTTTGATTCCGTTTGCAGGGACTGTTTCTTTGAAACTTTCAAACTGATTGATCTGCCTCTCGTACTTCATGTAAAGATCTGTTCCAGCTGCGGAGCATATTTCCACAGGAGCCGCTGGGAAAACATCGGCAATCTGGAGGAAGTGGTGCTGAAAGCCGTTGAAAACGCCCTTTTCATCCACGATGAAGCAGGAGATGTGGAACTCTACCTTGAGCCGAAGGAAATTACTCCATATATATACATGGTGAGAGCCGAGGTAGATGCAATTGTAAGGGGAGAACCGGTCCATGCCGAGGCTGCAACCGAAGTAAGGGTTCAGAGGATAGCCTGCGACATGTGCAGCCGTGAATCCGGAGGTTATTTTGAAGCAATTATCCAGATAAGGGCAGCAGGCAGGTTTCCGACAGAAGAGGAAAAAAGGCGCTGCTCCGCCATAGCCAGAGAAGCTATGGAAAGCATGAAAAAAAAGGGAGATCGGCTGGCATTTATAAGTGACTACCAGGAACAGAAAGAAGGCATCGATCTTTACATGGGTTCCATGAATGCGAGCAGGCAGGTTTGCCGTATGATTATCTCTGAACTGGGGGGCAGTTTTGCCGAATCTCCTACGCTCGTAGGTATGAAAGACGGAAAAAACCTTTACAGGATTACTTTTGCCATGCGCCTTCCTGAGTTCCGACCAGGCGATGTGATAAGGTTCAGAGGAAGAATCATCCAGATCAGAAGTTCAGGCAAGAAAGTAAACGGGATAAGCCTTGAAGACGGTTCCCGGTTTCTATCAACTCCTGAAGAACTGAAGGGCGCAGAAAAGATTGCAAACATTGGAGATGCGGTACTTACGGTTCTGGTCTCAATCGAAGAAAATGCAATTCTTGTCCTTGACCCTGTGACCTATGAAACCGTCGCGATAAAAAAGCCCATGTTCTTTAACGCAGAGGCGGGAAGCGAGATTCCTGTCCTGAAAACAGAATATGGAATCTTTGCACTGGCACACACCGATATTCCGCAGGAAAAATAAAAGTTTAACGAGGAAATATGCAGAATATCCTTGCAATTGGCTTTGACACGCGAAACATTGTCTGCTCCGCAAGCAGGGCAGGCTATACTGTCTGCTCCATAGATGCATTCCGTGACCTTGACCTTCAGGAATGTGTATATGCATCAGCTCTTCTCGAATGCAGGACTTCAGGTGAACTCCGCCAGCTTGACCCTGGATGGATAGTAGCTAAAATGAATGGTTTCGGGCTTGACTTTGATGCCATCGTGCCTGGCTCGGGGATGGAGATGCTGGACCCGTCTCGTTTTCCCTGCCCCGTGCTTGCCAGCAGCCCTGAAGCAGTGAAGGAAGCTTCAAACAAGCTTCACCTTGCAAAAAGGCTTGAAGCTATGGGAATGCCACATCCTCGCTGTTATTCTTCCAACGAGCCGGAAGCAATCGAATATCCTGTTATTCTCAAACCGGCTACAGGAGGAGGAGGGATATTCAACAGGGTTGCAAATAACAGACAGGAAATGCTGGAAGTGCTGGAAGAATTATCCGGTCCTGACCAGGGCCTTACGGAAAATGAAATCGTGATTCAGCAGTTTCTGGAAGGAACCCCTTCAAGCGTCTCTGTGCTTTCTACAAAGGATGAAGCCCTGGCAGTTGCTGTGAACGAGCAATTAACAGGCATACCCTGGCTTTCAAGGCTGCCGTTTGCCTACTGCGGAAATATAACCCCTTTCATAACAGAGTACGCAGAAGAGATGGAAAAACTTGCAGAAGAACTGATACTTGAACTCGGGCTCCTCGGGTCATGTGGAGTTGATTTTCTGGTCACAGAACAGGGGCCTGTGGTGCTTGAAGTAAATCCCAGGTTCCAGGGAAGCCTGGACACGGTTGAGAAAGCGATGGGAATTAACCTTTTCGAAGCTCATGCCGGTTGTTTCAGGGGAGAACTTCCTGAAAAACCGAAAGCAAAACTATTTGCAGCAAGAGGAGTTCTTTATTCGGATCGAGAGCTTTTTATAGACAGAAAACTCATGGAAGTCATTCTCAGGGAAAAAAGCGCGGACATTCCGCCTCAGAAAACTGTTATCGAGCCTGATTGGCCTCTGACCTCCCTGTTTGAATTCGCCTCAACAAGAGAAGAGGCAATCAAATCTCTCGAGGGAGGGGCAGAGCGGATAAAGACTTTTATTGCAGAACGAATTACAGGAGAAGCAGAGTCCCTGAGTCCTGCCGGAGAAGCATGAGGTTCAGCTGCTGAGATTGCAGTTTTTTCCGGACATGGAATCTTTTAAATAAAAATTTTAATGTAAGCTTTAATAATGGTATGTTCAATTCATATAAGGGATTTGCGAGGTGAACACTTTGGTCGATTTAAATGACAAGGTAATTAGAGGATACCTCAGGAGCCTTGTAGGGGATGACGGGCTTAAAATGATAGAACAGATGCCCGAAGGCAATGTCACGGATGAAGAAATTGCGGCGAAGACCGGAGTTCTGCTGAATACCGTGAGAAGAACTCTTTTTATACTTTATGAGAATAAATTTGCAATAGTTGTAAGGGAAAGAGATTCAAATAGCGGATGGCTGACTTATCTCTGGCATCTGGACTTTTCCGACATAGAGCACCAGCTTATGAGGGAAAAGAAAAGACTGCTAAGGAATCTGAAGACCCGCCTTGAATTTGAAGAAAATCATGTATTTTACGTTTGTCCTCAGGGTTGTGTTCGCCTTCTTTTTGACGAAGCAACGGAAACGGAATTTCTCTGCCCAATGTGCGGAGAAGACCTGGTCTACTATGACAACTCCCGTTTTGTGGGAGTTCTGAAAAAGCGCGTGGAAGCTTTGAGTTCCGCATAAGGGATTAATCTTGACCACCAGAGCCGAAGCGATCAGGTTTCTTGAGGAATCAGGCTGTGCCCCGAATGTGATTGAACACTGCAAAGAGGTCGCCTCGCTTGCAGTTGAGATTGCAGAAAAGGCAAAAGCAGCAGGAAAGGAAGTGGACCTGGAACTTGTGGAAGCGGGAGCCCTTTTGCATGATGCGGGAAGGTGCAGGACACATGAGATTGCACATGCTGTTGAAGGGTTTCGGCTGGCTACGAGCAGGGGAATAGAACCTGAAGTTGCCGAGATAATAAAAAGGCATATCGGAGCCGGAATCTCTAAAGAAGAAGCAAAAGAATTAGGGCTTCCTGAAGACGACTATTTTCCCAGGAGCCTTGAGGAAAAGATTGTTGCGCATGCGGACAACCTTGTAAAAGGAACAAAGAGGATAACGGCACAGGACAGATTGGAGCTCATGCGTAAAAAAAACGTATCTGAAGATGTAATCCAGAGAATAAAGAGGCTGGCTGAAGAAGTGGAAAAACTTTCACACTAAATTCCGGGTTTCTTCAGCTGCAATGAACGCTCAGTCACAAAAAAGAAGGAGTTATTTTATCGAATTGATCCTCCGGTTCCAAATGCGAACGCATTTAGAAAAAGGGAGGAAAACTTATATATAGCGATATTAATAATGAGATAATGGATTGCTAAATCCTGCGATTTAAGCTAAAAATGCTCACCTCAACTAAAACATTTTTTTTAGCGCCATTTTCTCATTTTCAGCTTATTATGAGGGTATGTTTATGGATAATGACAAATATTTAAAGGGCACAACTACCGTAGGAGTAGTTTGTACCGACGGAATTGTGCTCGCAAGTGAACAGCGAGCCACTATGGGGCATTTCATCGCAAGCAAAACTGCAAAGAAAGTTTACCAGATAGATGACCTGGTAGGGATGACCACTGCCGGTTCGGTAGGGGACGCTCAGCAGCTCGTGCGATTGGTAAGTGTGGAATCACAGCTCTACAAGATGCGCAGGAACGAATCCATGACGATCAAAGGGATTGCCACTTTGATGTCCAATTTCTTGAATGCTAACCGCTATTATCCTATGATGGTTCAGCTCCTTATCGGAGGGGTTGACAAAAACGGTCCTGCAATCTACTCACTGGACCCTATGGGAGGAAGCATTGAAGAGACAAGAATCTCAGCAACCGGCTCGGGTTCTCCCATGGCCTACGGAGTGCTGGAAGACCAGTACAGAGAGGATATAGCTGTAAAAGAAGGTCTTGATCTTGCGATTCGAGCAATTCACAATGCAACGAAAAGAGACTCAGCTTCCGGAGAAAATATCGATGTAGTCGTAATTACAAAGGAGGCATTCAAAAGGTTGGATCCTGAAGAAGTAAAATCCAGAAGAGCTTTATTAAACTAAATAATTTAATTGTTGGTTTTTTATTTCATCATACAAACTAACACCTTTTTCAAATATTATTTTTTCAACATCCAGATCTTTTTGATTTTTTGATAAAAAGGAAGATTCTTAATGCCTATAGAAGACGTGCTATTAGACCTCAAACACAAAATTGAGAAAAACCTACCCGCAGGCGTTACTATTACCGACGTCGAATTTGAGGGCCCTCAGCTTGTTCTGTATACCGAGGAGCCCAGAAAATTCGCTGATGACGGGAATATTATCCGCAACCTGGCAAAAGAACTCAGGACGCGGATTGCTATGCGGCCTGATCCCAGGGTTCTCGCAACTCCTGAGGACTCTATTTCTATAATTGAAGAAGTTGTTCCAAAAGAATCCGTAATCTCGAGCTACTATTTTGACCCTGATTCAGGAGAAGTAATTATCGAAGCCGAAAAGCCCGGGCTTGTAATAGGAAAACATGGCGCAACCCTCAGAGAGATTACAAAGCAGATTGGCTGGATTCCAAAAGTTGTCAGGACACCTCCTATAAAGTCACGTACGGTAAAAAACATACGGGAGTTCATGCGGAACAACCTCAAAGAAAGGAAGGAAATCCTGAAAACAGTGGGGAGGAAAATTCACAGGGAGTGTACTTCAAAAGACCAGTGGGTAAGGGTTACAGCCCTTGGGGGATGTAAAGAAGTAGGAAGAAGCTGCTTTTTGCTTTCTACACCTGAATCCAGAATCCTGATTGACTGCGGAGTCAATGTGGGATCTGATGAAAACATGACGCCTTACCTTTATGTTCCTGAAGTTTTTCCATTAAACCAGATAGATGCCGTGATAGTTACCCACGCTCACCTTGACCACCAGGGACTTGTCCCCCTGCTTTTCAAGTACGGGTACGAAGGACCTGTCTACTGTACTCCTCCAACAAGAGACCTTATGGTGCTGCTCCAGCTCGACTACATAGATGTGGCAGCTAAAGAAGGGAAGAAGATTCCCTATGAATCAGGGATGGTAGCAAAAACCCTCAAACACACCATACCTCTGGACTACGAGGAAGTAACAGACATAGCCCCCGACATAAAACTGACTTTCCATAATGCAGGTCATATCCTGGGCTCAGCTATTTCCCATTTCCATATAGGAGACGGCCTCCATAATGTGGTCTTTACAGGAGACTACAAATATGAGAAAACCAGGCTTTTTGACCCTGCTGTCAACAAGTTCCCGAGGGTCGAAACGGTCATCAGTGAAGCTACTTATGGAAATGCAAACGCTTTCCAGCCTGCACTTAAAGATGCGGAAAAGCACCTGCAGATGGTCGTAAAGAATACCATTGAGCGCGGAGGAATTGCAGTCATTCCTGCTTTTGCTGTGGGCAGAAGCCAGGAAGTTATGATTGTGCTCGAAGAGTCCATAAGGAAAGGACTTATCCCCGAAGTTCCGGTCTACCTTGACGGAATGATCTGGGAAGCAACTGCAATCCATGCAACTCATCCGGAATACCTGAATAATGACCTGAGGAAACTGATCTTCCAGAAAGGCCAGAACCCCTTCCTGTCAGAGTGCTTCAAGCCTGTGGACTCACATGAAGCACGCCAGAAGATCATCCAGAACCCTCAGCCCTGCGTAATCCTGGCAACTTCGGGCATGATGAACGGAGGCCCTGTTATGGAGTATTTCAAGGCTTTTGCAGAAGACCCGCGCAATACCCTTGTGTTTGTGGGCTATCAGGCTGACGGGACAATAGGGCGCAGGATCCAGAAGGGATGGAAAGAAATTCCGATGACAGGGAAGAACGGAAGCACCGAAATGCTGAAAATGAACATGGAGGTGCAGGTTGTAGACGGATTCTCAGGCCACTCGGACAGGAGGCAGCTTATGGAATATGTTAAAAGGATGCAGCCCCGCCCGGAAAGAGTATTCACGGAGCACGGAGATGAAAAAGCCTGTGTTGACCTCGCAAGTTCCGTTTACAAGAAACTGAAGATAGAGACACGTGCGCTCACAAACCTCGAAACCGTAAGACTGCTGTGATCCCTGGTGAACCACACCTTTTTTTGAAAAATTTGAATAAAAAAGAATACTGAAGGATTCCCGGGTAAAGATTAAAAGCAGGTAAAGAGATGTACAGAAATTTTTATCGCCTGCGCCCGGGAATAAATTCAGGGCTGAAAAGAGGCTCGAGACTGAGGAGATGTTCCATCAATTTTTGATGATTTCCTACAACAAGGTCCGCCCTGTCAAGCTCGGAAGGTTTTACGTACGTGGGGACACCTATGCAGTAAATATCTGCCTTTTTTGCGGCTTCCACGCCCAGGACGGCGTTTTCTATCACAACACATTCCTCTTTTCCGACATTAAGAAGCTCAACCGCTTTCAGGAATGGGTCAGGATCCGGCTTTGAGTTCAGGACATCGTCTCCCGTGACAACAGTGTCGAATATGCCCGGGAAAAGCTGGTCAACAATTCCGTTAACAATTAAACGGTCCGAACCTGAGACTACTGAGAGCAGAAATCGTGATTTAAGAAATTCAAGGCACTCTTTCATTCCATCGAATGCCTTCAGCTTAAAAATCCGGTTAAATTCCTGCCTGTAAATTGAAGTGATAGCTTCAAAGTCAAAATCTTCCGGCTCCTTCCTGGCTTTTCTGATCAGCAGAGGAAGACCATTTCTGGGATTTGAACCTTCGATTGCATAGATATCCTCGTCCTGGATTTCCATGCCCATTTCAAGAAAAGCCTTCTTCCAGGCTGCTGCATGAAAAGGCATGGAATCTACAAGAACTCCGTCCATATCAAAAATTAATGCTTTTAACACGTTTCTGACTCCTGAACCAAAAGGAATGGGGTTTTCGGGGAAGTAAGTACAGCGAGTTAGTTAATAGATAAAGACACATTCTGAATTTCATATCCGATAAGAATTAAAGCAGGTGACTCAAAGTAAAATGACTTTGCGTTCTTAAAGCTTTCCAGGGATTCCCGGGTTACTGAGATTTATGTATGGCTACAATGTAAGAGGTCTTTTACTATCTAAGAGGTCTTTTACTATCGTTTTGGAAGAGTGCAGGTCCTGAGACATTCCTTATAGAATGAAAACGGTTATATAGAGCCTTCTATCGGGCAAACGGGCCAACCGCTTACTATGGAAATAAAATTTAAAAGATTGCCAGGAATTCGAGATATTGAGCTTAAATTTATATAAACATTTATGTGCAGCTATTCTTCAATACTGGAAAAAATAAGCAAGAGCCTCAAAATCTTCGAAAGATACCGAAAAAGTTTTTAAGAGGAGGACTCTACTTAAATAGTAATAATATAAACAGTTCCATTAAATTGCAGGTTTCCATCTTAGAGGTCTCGAGAAAACGCAGTATAGATACTACATATTCAATTATTTGAGGGAAGCATGGCAGTAAAATAACAGGCAAGAAAGAAAATAAAAATTGCCCTGATATATATAATCAGGACAGCTTTCCTGAAAAACGAGACTTTCTAGAGAAATTTAAGCTACTGTATATAAGTATTACGTAAGTCTTCGGCTTTTTGCCCTGAGGTTTCAGGACTAAAAAGCAGAGATGAGTAAAATATATGAAATTTATGGATGATGTATTTAAACTTCATATACAATTTAAAAGCACTGTTTAAATATGTCCGAAATGTTTAAGGTTTAGTAGAGTGACAACTTATTAAAGATAACGGATGAAAATCTTTTATTAGGTTTTTACAGGTTATCCCCAGTTTAATTGATATCAGCAAAATTTACCCCCCGACAAAGAGGGTGGGGAGTGAAAGAAAAAATAGAGAAGATATAATAAACGAAATCCGACCGAGGGGATAAATTGCAATCTATAGTACAGGAAGCAATGAAGTTCAGCGAAAAAGAAAAGGAATACCGAAAAACGACGTCCGATGAAGAATTCGAAGAATTCGGACAGCCGAGAATTATGATTGTAGGGTGTGGGGGCGCAGGGAATAATACCGTAAACCGTCTCTACAACATTGGAATTGAAGGCGCAGAAACAGTCTGCATCAATACGGATAAGCAGCACCTTGACAATGTAAGGGCTGACAAGAAGATCCTTGTTGGAAAAACCCTTACAAGAGGACTGGGAGCAGGCGGCTATCCAGAAACAGGGAAAAAAGCCGCAGAACTTGCAAGAGGCACCCTTGAAGAAGTCCTGAAGGATGTTGACCTTGTTTTCGTTACCGCAGGCCTCGGAGGAGGCACTGGAACAGGAGTTGCCCCGGTAGTTGCCGAAGTTGCAAAAGAACAGGGAGCAATCGTTGTGGGCATGGTTTCAAGCCCCTTCAGAGTCGAAAGAGCCCGCATATTTAAAGCCGAAGAGGGTCTCGAAGACCTGCGCAGGGCAGCAGACACGGTAATTGTCCTGGACAACAACAGGCTGCTCAATTATGTACCCAACCTTCCCATTGACCAGGCTTTCTCAGTAATGGACCAGTTAATTGCAGAAACCGTAAAGGGAATAACCGAAACCATTACTGTGCCTTCTCTGATCAACCTTGACTATGCAGATATAAGGACAATCATGAGCTGCGGCGGAGTTGCCGTAATGCTTGTAGGAGAGTCAAAGAACCAGGACAAGAGCACCGAAGTCGTGAGGACTGCCCTTAACCACCCGCTGCTTGATGTTGATTATAAGGGCGCAACCGGTAGCCTTGTCCATGTAACAGGCGGGCCTGACCTCAGCCTGAAGGAAGCCGAAGAAATTGCCTCCATGCTTACCTATGAACTTTCCTCGAACGCCAATGTGATATGGGGCGCAAGGATAAGGGATGATTATGAAGGTAAGGTCCGGGTAATGGCAATAATGACCGGTGTCCAGTCTGCCCAGATCCTGGGCCCTCAGGCAGGAGCTGGAATCCTGGAGTCCAGAGCCGAAGCTGACCCTATCCAGGAAAAAAGATTTGGAAGGCTGTCACTTGAAGCCAGGAAAGCCGGGACTGCAGGTCCTCTGAGAAAAAAGCACGAAGAATCAATTATTGATTTCATAAATTAATTACGTTAAGGCAAAAGCCCGAACCTGCAGGTTTTCGGGCTCCCTCAGTTATTTTTTCAGGATATTCGGGTGAGCTACCGGAGACCTGGAGAAACAAATCTTCCTCGGAGCGGAAAGTTAGAGTTTTCCTGACCGGGAAGCTATTTTTTGAGGCAGCTACAGATAGATACTCTTTTTTATTAGCTATTCTATCTAAAAAACATGGAAATTTTGATTGCAACAGGGCGGCTTGCGGAAAATACCGTGAGAAAAGCGGCTGGAGAAAAAGCAGACGTCCTTGTAGCAGATATCGACATTGCTGCCTTTATCACCCCGAAAAAACTCACCAGAGCCTTTGAGGAAGACGGATTATCAAAAAAATATGACCTCATTCTGCTTCCCGGACTTGTACCGGGTGATTTTTCAAAGGTATCGGACGAGCTTGACTGTAAAATCCGGCTGGGCCCTAAACATGCTTATGACCTTGGCTTTGTGCTCCGTTTTGCAGAAGAAGTGGAGTTTTCCGTAAAGGTCCCTGCCTGTGAGCTCCTTGCAGACGTAAGAAAGGGAGAAGCTCTTGAGCTTATAAGAGAAGCCGAAGAAGAAGCCATTTCTCCACTTAGCCTGAGAGGAGTAAAACTGGGAGGAAACTCCCGAATGAAAGTTATGGGAGAGATTGTAGGAGCAGCCGAGTTGAACCCTGCTGACCTGGAGATAAAAATCGAAGCTTTTATCGCCCGTGGAGCAGATATTATCGACCTCGGAGCTACACTTAACACCCTTCCGGGACAGGTCCGAAGTACAGTATTCCTTGCAAAATCTCTCACAGATATTCCGATAAGTATAGATACCCTTGACCCTGAGCTGATAAAGGAAGGAATAGAAGCAGGAGCAGACCTTGTTCTGAGCCTTAACAGCACAAATATGGAAACAGCAGGCTCCGTGGTTGCAAAAGCAGGTGTTGCAGCAGTCATAATTCCTGATGAAGGAAACAGTCTGGAAAGCCTTGTAAATAATATCGAATCCGCACGCAGGCTCGGGATTGAAAGAATTATAGCCGACCCTATCCTTGACCCTGTAGGCCATAATATAACGGAATCCATTGTTCGCTACCATGAGTTTCACAGGAGATATCCTGACATTCCATTATTCTTTGGGGCAGGCAATGTAACCGAACTCATGGACGTGGATACGATAGGAGTAAATGCCACACTTTGTGGAATAGGAGCCGAAACCGGGGCAAGTATCCTTTTTACCCCCGAGTACAGCGATAAAGCCCAGGGCTCCATAGGAGAGCTGAAAAAAGCCTCTGAGATGATGCAGCTTTGCAGGATAAGGGAAAGCTCCCCCAAGGACCTTGGCATTGACCTCCTCTTCATAAAGGAAAAACGAAGACGCCCTGACAGCCCCCTCCCCAAAAAAGTGATTACCGCCAGAGCTTCGAAAAACTGGCGTCAGGACCCTGCAGGCCCAATAAGAGTCAGGATTGTGCCGGATAAAATTAACGGAAATGGCGGACTCATTGTAGCCGAACATGAGAAAGCAGCAATTGCAGGAGAAAGCGCCAGGGAAGTTATGGATACATTGATTGAACTCGAACTGGTCTCGAGCCTGGATCACGCTGCATATCTTGGAAGAGAACTGGAAAAAGCCGAACTTGCTCTGCGCTTCAACCGGAGTTACGCCCAGGACGATATATTTTGAATACCGGAAAGCAGGCAAAAAAAGGAGATGTGAGAAAATGAAACTGGAGAATGAAGATAAACAGTCAATCTTTGAGATAGTGGCAGGCCGCTATTTCACGACACAGAACTGGAAATGGGTAAACCTGAAAAAAGACATTAACAAAATCATCAGAGCTTTTGATGAACTTAACGAACAGTACGCGTCCTATTCCTATGTCAGCAGGGACTGGTATGTGGAGAATATGGGATCCAAGAATCTCCATATGTGCAATAGCTGGGATGAGCTTAAGAATCTGGTTGCCTTCCTCAATACCTATGGGACGGCTTTTAATTTCCTTGTAAATACCGGAAACAGAAAATCTTTCTGTATAGTAAGTAACTCGAGAGACCTGGATGAAAATCAGGCGAATGCGATTAAAGAAGTCCAGAAACTGGGGTACAATACTTTCGTATTCCTTGCCACTATTCCTGATGAAATTGAATTCCAGCTGCTTCAGGTAAGGGGAGTTAACTGAGCTCTCCTTTCCGGAAAAAGGGCTGTTCTAAACTCGGAATATTTTTCTAATTCAGATTATTTTTTCTCTGCACAAATTCTTTTTTGCCTGGATGGAGTAGATGCCTTATTTTACTGGAGAAGCAAGCTAGAAAACAGAAGTGGGATTCCAGCTAAGAGATAATTTTTGATTAAAATTGGATTTTTTCAGGACATTGGGTAAAACCGAAAGATTTTTATTCTTAAATCCTCAAATAGGAAACTGTATTCCTTTTTGGCAATTCGATACATAAATAACCATCGTGTACGAAGAGCCTTTGTGTGTGAAAAATCTCGTGTGTGAAGAATTTATCATAGTGCAAACAGGAAAGAGGCTTGCCTATGGGACAGGAAGGAACGAAGAGCTGAAGCTATGCTATTTTTGTTCTGAGATTCATCCCCGGCATGTAAAAGAGCTTAAGCTGTGGAGAATTAACCAGCGAACCATCAAACCAGAAAACCTGGACTCTGGAGAAAGGGCATATTCTCTGGATTCCCGGAAAAGCAATATGAAACCATAAAAATCAGAAACACGAAAAACATACTTTCCTCAGACTTGAGCAAAAGAAAACCTGGAAAGGAAGACCAGAACAAAACAGGCAAAGATCCAGACTAAATTAAAAAGAAAAAAAGGGAAAAAAAGGGAAAAATTTAAGGAAATCAAATAAACAGCGGTGCAAACACAAGAGCCACAATACTCATGAGCTTAATGAGGATGTTGATTGCAGGTCCTGCGGTGTCTTTGAAAGGGTCACCTACCGTATCGCCGGTTACACCCGCTTTGTGGGCATCAGAACCCTTTCCGCCGAAGTTTCCAAGTTCAATGAATTTCTTTGCATTGTCCCAGGAACCTCCTGCATTGGACATTGTAATTGCAAGCATGAAACCTGAAACCACGGAGCCTGCAAGCAGCCCACCGAGAGCCCCTGCGCCGAGTACAAGTCCTACCAGAATAGGTGCAATAACAGCAAGAATTCCGGGCGGGATCATCTCTTTAAGAGCAGAATGCGTGGAGATTGTAATACATTTACTGTAGTCGGGGTCAGCTTTGCCTTCCATAAGGCCTTTGATCTCTTTAAACTGCCTCCTCACTTCGACCACCACTTCACCTGCTGCATTTCCGACAGCCAGAATGGTCATGGACGAAAAGAGGAAAGGAAGCATTGCGCCTATTATAAGCCCTATGAATACGTTAGGGTTCATAACGTCAATAGAAGTGAGGCCTACTGCAATAGCATATGAAGCAAAGAGTGAAAGTGCAGTAAGAGCTGCCGAACCGATTGCAAATCCCTTACCCATAGCTGCCGTGGTGTTTCCTACTGCATCAAGGGTATCGGTAATCTGGCGCACCTCTTTCTTCTGGTGGGACATCTCTGCAATGCCACCTGCATTGTCAGCTACAGGACCGTAAGCATCGACTGAGAGGGAAATCCCGAGTGTTGCGAGCATTCCGACTGCTGCAATAGCTATGCCGTAAAGACCTGCGAGCTGGAATGCGATATAAATTGCAATGCTGATGATGACAGCGGGCCAGAGAGTTGACTCCATCCCTTTTGCAAATCCTGTAATAACATTTGTAGCAGAACCTGTCTGGCAGGAATGGGCAACAGTGAGAGTTGGCTTTTTGTCATATGATGTATAGTGCTCGGTGATTTGTCCGATAAGGAAGCCTGCAACCAGTCCTGCAACCGTTGAGAAGAAGACGTTAAGCCCGTATCCTCCAAGGAGATGGCCTGTAACGACGTATGAAGCAATGACAGTAAGAACGATCGCGGCAATCAGTCCCATATTAAATGCCATATGGATTGCTGAAGATTCTGTCTTGTTGGTGCGTACAAAAAAAGTCCCTATAACAGATGCCAGAATACCAACAGCTGCGATAACAAGTGGGACCATAACAACGTTCATAACAGGAATCCCGGGGAAAGTTGCTGCTGCGGTTGATGCTGCAAGAAGCATGGTTGCAATGATTGAACCCACATAGGACTCATAGAGGTCAGCACCCATTCCCGCAATGTCTCCTACATTGTCTCCTACATTGTCAGCAATAACAGCAGGGTTCCTGGGGTCATCTTCAGGGATCCCGGCTTCAACCTTACCTACAAGGTCAGCTCCGACATCAGCAGCTTTGGTGAATATTCCGCCGCCTACACGGGCAAAGAGAGCTATAGACGAAGCTCCGAATGAAAAGCCCGCAATAATGTTCAGGAGGGTGAACAGATCCATATCTGTGTAGATATTACCAAGAATTATAAATGAAAGAGATAATCCAAGGAGACCAAGGCCCACGACACTCATTCCCATGACGGTGCCTGATGCAAATGAAACTTTAAAAGCAGGGCCGATGCCTCTTGTGGCAGCATTTGTGGTCCTTCCATTTGCAATAGTGGCCGTAAGCATCCCTGCGTATCCGGCTGTTGCGGAAAGCACTGCACCAAACACGAAACATGCGGCGGTAAGAACTCCGTTCGGCAGAACTAACGCAAGTACAATTGCAATAAAAACGACAAAGACAGCGATAGCACGGTATTGCCTGTTAAGGTAGACCATAGCTCCACCATGAATTGCCGCCGTAATTTTCTTAATAAGTTCGTTACCCTCGCCTTCATTTCGGACATTTTTGTAGGATATACCTGCAAAAATTAAACCAATAAGGGCACATATTGGTGTAAGGTAGATTAACATATCCATATTTAAACCATCCTACCAGAAAACACATCAAAAGCACTTTAAAGTATTAATCTCCGTAGTAATTTTTGCGATAATAAATGAGTCTTTGTATATAAATTGATACTCGATCCTCCATTGAAATCTGGAGGAATTGAGGGTTTCAGCCTCTAGTTAGTAAGAATTTTCGGTTTTAAACGGGCACGATTTCTAGTTGTAAATACGCACGTTATTTCAATCCTATATAACAGTTGCTGTGAATAAACTGATTTTCCTGATCAGATAACTTTCACCGGTACAGGTGTTTTCCACGGTTAAACACTTAATGGTTTAAAAGGTTCCTGTCCCTCAATTTTCAGACCAACAAACCATGATTCTACAGGCAGATATAGGCATACGGCAACTTATTACCTTATTAATAGAATAAATAGATATCCGAAGAATAGGAGAAAAGAGAAATTTCTATTTTTACCCCCGACTTCTGAAGTATCGGTTTACGGAACAACACTCCCCAATAAAAGAATTGAAAAAATACCAAGAGTGAAAATAAAGAACAGGAAAAATTTTCGGTTACGAGAAAAATTATCGAATAAGGAACGAAAAAGATTAGCAAATAAGGAGTGAAAAAATTATCAAATACGCAGTTAATTGTGTAAAAAAGTTAATAAAGATTTTTTGACATAATAGCATAAAATTATAGATAAAAGCACATACTTACACGCTTTCTAAAAATAAAGTATTGTAACTTAAAAACAATTCTTCAGAACAATTTAAATTGAGATGTAAAAATCATTATAAATTTAAAATAAATATAATTGCGGATTCAATACTGTAGATAACCAAGGAGAATTACAGCTAAAGGACAGAAGTACTGGAAAGGACCACAAAACATGGGAATTTGAAGGAGTACAAATACCAGAGGATAGGAAATTTATGGAAAGGTTAATATTCACTGCTCCTCTGGCAGGCTTAATAAGTCTGACCTTTGCCGCTTTTTTTGCAAAAAGCATCCTGAAAGAAGATGCCGGCAATAAGAGGATGAAAGAAATTGCCGAAGCAATTAAGGAAGGATCCACAGCTTACATGAAGCGCCAGTACAGAACGATTGCAGTGGTTTCTGTTATTATTTCGTTATTGATCCTATTTTTGCTTGACGAGGGATTGAAAATAGCCGCTGGTTTTCTGGCAGGTGCCATAAGTTCTGCTGCCGCGGGATATATAGGAATGAGCATCTCAGTCAGGGCAAATGTCCGGACTGCCAGTGCTGCATCAGGAGGGGCCGGGAAAGCGCTGAAAATAGCATTCCGCGGAGGGGCTGTAACAGGACTTGCAGTTATAGGGCTCGCACTTCTAGGAACAAGCAGTCTTTATATCCTCTATGGAGATGCTGACCTGGTTGTTGGTTTTGGTTTCGGAGCCAGCCTTATAAGCCTTTTTGCCCGTGCAGGCGGCGGGATCTTTACAAAAGCAGCAGATGTGGGAGCTGACCTTGTTGGAAAAATTGAAGCCGGAATTCCGGAAGACGATCCCAGAAACCCTGCCGTGATTGCAGATAACGTAGGAGACAATGTAGGAGACTGTGCAGGTATGGGAGCAGACCTTTTTGAAACATATGTGGTAACTTCACTTGCTGCCATGCTCCTCGGTTCTCTTATTATTGGCACTTACAAAAACGCCGTACTCTACCCTCTGATGCTCGGGTCTGCCGCAATCTTTGCATCCATTATATCCGTATTTTTTGTGAAGGTAGAAAAAGAAGGCAAAGTCATGAGTGCTCTCTACAGAGGCGTTGGCGGCTCTACGGTGCTCAGTTTGATTGCTTTTTATTATATAACCGGTTTCCTGATGGGAGATAGCAGATTTTTCTATGTGACGGTCGCAGGCGTTGTAATTACAGTGCTCATGGTAATAGTAACCGAATATTACACTTCTAAAAGCTGCAGACCGGTAAAGACAATAGCAGCCTCTTCGGAAACAGGGGCTGCAACCAATATAATTTCAGGGCTGTCAGCAGGATTTGAAAGCACCCTGGTACCTGCTGTAGTGATTGCTGCAGGCATCCTGGTTTCGTACTTTATAGTGGGAGGATCTGCAGACCCCGGAACAGGGCTTTACGGAATCGCTATTGCATCCGTTGCAATGCTCTCAACCGCAGGCATGATAGTTGCTCTGGACTCCTACGGGCCCATTACGGACAATGCAGGCGGAATTGCACAGATGGCAAACCTTCCGGCTCAGGTCAGAAAAGTTACGGACGAGCTAGATTCCGTGGGAAATACAACCAAAGCTGTTACCAAAGGATACGCCATAGGCTCGACAGCTCTGGGCGCACTTGCCCTGTTTGCGGACTACAGAAACAAAGTAAGCCTTGAGAGCCAGTCTATCAGCCTCGACAGCCCTGTGGTGCTCTCAGGCATTCTTCTCGGAGCCGTACTTCCTTTTTTATTCAGCGCTGTCATGATGAGTGCGGTGGGAAAAGCCGCCTTTGAAGTAGTAAATGAAGTCCGCAGGCAGTTCAGGGAAATCCCCGGGATTATGGAAGGTACCGCAAAGCCGGAATACGGGCGCTGCGTTGACATCGTAACAAAAGCAGCCCTTCACGATATGGCCATGCCGGGCTTTCTTGCTGTTATCATCCCCCTTCTTACAGGATTTTTCCTGGGTCCTGAAGCACTGGCAGGGCTTCTTACAGGGCTGATTGTAGTGGGGTTCATGCTTGCCCTCATGATGGACAACGGAGGAGGAGCCTGGGATAACGCAAAAAAACTGATTGAAGATGGATATTACGGTGGGAAAGGTTCGGAAGCTCACAGAGCTGCAGTTGTCGGGGACACCGTAGGGGACCCTTTCAAAGATACTGCGGGACCTGCCCTCAATTCCCTGATAAAGGTTGTTAACATGGTGGCAATTCTTTTCTCACCGCTTATAATAGGCGGCGGCTTCTTATAAGAAGAACGTCGAGACTTCCCTATTCTATCAAATCCTGATTCTCATAACCTTCTGTTCAGAAGAATCATTTAATTTTATGAAGTAAAAAAGGAGAGAATAAAATTTTGATTAGCATTTCTGTAAAAATTAGCTAGCTTTTTAGTCCTGTACCGGTATAATGCACTTTTTTTATAGCTATTAAAAATCTTCAAAAGGAATTGAGATTAGTAAATAATTTATTAAAAATGTTCAGGACAGAAAAAAGGAAAATTTACGGATTTAATAGCATATATAAAGACAATAAAGAACCTGGAATTAACAGGACAATCAGATAAAAATAGAAAAGATAATAAAGGATCAATTTCATTATTTTTAAATAGATAAAACAGATTTTGATAAAAATATTATATAAGTTTATAGCAGACAGAAACTACCCCGGAAAAAAGCAATTTGTAGAGGTGAAATTGTCAGGTAAGGAGTTTCATTATAACCTTTTGCATCAAACAGAAAAAAGCAGGCTTTTGACCGGTGAACACCAGAGATTTATCGATTGGCTCTGCGAAAAGACCCGCTGAAGCAATAAAACCGTAACAAGCCCCGGTAAAAGTGAATAAAAAATAAAGAGTAATTAGAAGTAGTGTGAGCGGGTTGGGGAGTGGGGGGTCATATGGGGAGTGGGGGGTATGGTATGTGAAAAAAGTTTCCCGCTCACATTACTCACATTACCCCTATTCAAATTAATTATATAAATAGCTATGCATTTCGTACCAGTCTAATATAATATAAGAAATATCATGCCAGAACATTATTAACAAATTCAGATTCCACATATAGATTTTTTATATGTCTAAAAGAAAAAATCTCAGGCATTCAAAAAGGAAATAACAGGCTCTGGAAAAAGATCTACGATAAGAAACTTATACGAGATTGCGAGTTTTTAGTTTTATGCACCCTGACAGGCGATTGATTTATGTTGCAGTTTTTGCAATCATGGGTCTTTCCAATGCCGTAATCCCTATTCTTCCGGAACTTGCAGCCCGCTACCACAGTATGTACGGTGAGTTTGCATCAAGCCTGCTTTTTTCAGGGTACTTTCTGGGAGCCCTTGCAACAATGCTCCCTTTCGGCATCCTCTCTGACAGGTTCGGAAACCTGAAGTTCATAGGGCTTGGTATCGCCCTTACAGTTGTTTCAGGAGTTTTTATATTTTTATCCGAAAACCTGTGGATTCTTATTTTTTCCAGGTTTGTCGAAGGTGCTGCCTGTGGAGCTTTTTTCCCTGCAGCATTTTCCTCACTCTCAAAGTGCAAAGACCCCGGACGCTGTATGGGAGAATTCACCTTTCTTTTCAATGCAGGTCTGGCTGCGGGAGCTCTGTTCTCAGGCCTGCTTGCAGACATCTTCCTGAAAAGCGCTGTCCTCATATTCACTTTGTTTGCCCTGCTTTCGGGAATTCCCCTCCTTTACAGGCTCGAGGAACTATTTAACCCGAAAAAAACAGGAACGAACCCAAAATCACTGTCAGGCCAGGATTCTCTAAAATCCCATTTCAAGCATTCTTTCATAAAAGTTACAGGGCTCATTTCCCGCCGTAACTCAGGGATCTGGTTGGGTTCGTTCCTGCTTAACGGAGCAGTTGGAGTTCTCATAGCTTACTACCCCGACTACAGCCTTGAAATTCTGTCAAAAGCCCGGCTCGGAGGCGCAATTGCAAGCCTCTACATCTGCGCTATGGTCACTTCCCTTCTGGCAGGACGTTTTAAAGTAAAGGAAAAAACAATAATCCGCATAGGCCTGGCTTTTTCTGCCCTTGGGGCTTTTTTTGCGATCAAATATCCATTTTTTGGATTCTCAAGCCTTGGAGGCGGGTCAGGGGTTGCAATGGTAGGTTTTGCCCTGGCTGTAGCAAGAATGAATGCGGACAGAGGGCTTGCAATGGGATTATTTAATACAACTATATATGCAGGGCTTTCCTTACTTCCAATTGTTGCAGGGTTCCTGACAGAGACCCTGAGTTTGAAAGAATTATTTCTGGTAAACGGCTGTATTCTTACAGTGGCTCTTCTGTTGAAAAATTGAAAAGAGATCCTGCATTCTTATATGCATCAGAGCGCTTCCAGGGCATCCCCGGTATTATCAGTTTCCTGAAGGCAATTACAGAAATTAATTACTGATCAAATGCGAATAACAGAAAAACCATGAACTCGAAAAAACTCTTACTTTACTCTTCAGTCTTTGCAATCCAGGGCCTCTCTAACGCGGTAATTCCTATCCTTCCCGAACTTGCAGGAGAAGGCAGCACGAGCCCTGCGGTTTCAAGTTTACTTTATTCCGGATATTTTATAGGAGCCCTTCTCACCCTTCTCCCTTTTGGAATACTTGCAGACAGGATAGGAAACCTTAAAGTGGTGAGCCTGGGAATCACACTCACCCTCATTTCCGGGATTTTTATTTCGATCTCCGACAACCTCTGGGTCCTCGGCATTTCACGCTTCGTGGAGGGTCTGGGCTGCGGGGCTTTTTTCCCTGCTGCTTATTCCATGATTGCAGACTGGAAAGACAGCCATCAGAGTCTGGGAGAATTCAATTTCCTGTTAAATGCAGGACTGGCTGCAGGAGTATTTTTCTCAGGGATGCTTGCAGAACTGGAGATCAAGACTGCAATAAACATCTTCACCCTTCTTGCCTTCCTGTCTTTCATCTTCCTCCTTCGCGAAACCCGGGGACAAACCCCGGACAACTCCGGCAGAAAAAAGGACGAATATGGGACTTCAAAAAGAGTTAAACCCCCGGGAGAGCCGCATGAAAACCGGACAGGCTTCAAACCCGGCATGTATCTGGAAAAAACCAGGGAGACTTTTTTTGAAAACGGATTCTGGAAACTCTGGGGAATTTCAGTCGTCCTTTACGGAGCCACAGGAGTGCTGAATTCAAACTATGCAGACTACAGTGCCGGCTTCCTGACAAAACCGGAACTTGGATTTGCAATTTCAGCATCATATCTGGCTGCAATGTTGAGTTCACTTGCTGCAGGAAGAACAAAGGCAAAGAATAAAAGTATAATAAGAGCAGGAATAGTCCTTGCAGCAGCAGGGATCCTGTTTTCTCTAAAAGTGCCTTTACTGGCATTCTTCCTTATTGGTGCAGGAGGAGGGGCAGCAGTCCTTGGGCTTGTTGCTGCAGTCTCCAGAGTGAGCTCGAGCGGGATCGCGATGGGATTATTCAATACAGGAATTTATGCAGGTCTCGGGCTTATTCCAGTATTTGGAAGTTTGTTTATAGGACCTTTAGGCTATGAAAGCGTGTTTCTTGGAAGTGGCCTGGTGCTTCTCACGATGCTTTTTGTTAAATTTGAATAAAACATTTATAAACAAAATCCGGAAATAATTAATAAAAATGTACAGGAAATTGAACATCTGAGTCCGATAATATCTGAGTTTCCACATAAGCTTTAAAAGGCTCAGGACCCTATCCTATGAATAAGCTCAACCTTTTGAAATCGGGTGATTGATTGAAAGTAAAGTCAAGAGTTCAGCTGAGGAAAAATATAAAGAACAAGATGCTAAAAGACCTTGAGTCCGCCTTCGGTAAAGAAATGGAAGACCTGGAAAACAAAACACTTGAAAAGGTTACCCTTGATGAGTATTCCCTTATCCTTGTTGAAGGCAGGCCTCTTCTGTTTGAAATAGAGGAGCATCTTTTTCCCACAGTCCGCGGAGCTCTTGAGATGGGGCTACAGAAACGCCTTGTTGTTGTGGATAAAGGGGCAATTCGCTTTGTATCAAACGGGGCAGACATCATGGCTCCGGGGATCGTGGAAGCTGATCCCGATATAAAAGAAGGGGATTTTGTAATTGTAGTGGAAGAAACACACAGAAAACCTCTTGCCATAGGAAAAGCCCTTATGGAAGGGCAGCAGATGGTTGATTCAGAATCGGGGAAAGCCATAAAGTCAATAAGCCATGTAGGTGACAAAATCTGGAGTTTTGAGTTCTGAGAGTGCCAGAAAAAAGCATTCCCCCTGGAAAAAATCCTTCTTCATAAAACTGAAAGAATCTCCGAATACAGGTCGGGAACCAGTGTAGCTTTATAATAGCAAAATTAATTAATATAGATCCCAATATAGGACAGATACTATCTAAATTTAAAAAAATACAAAAGGCGTGCGTAGATGGCAAAACTTATAGACAAAATCCTTGGCGGCAATGTAAAGAGTTCGACCAGTGCCGAAGACTATACTGAAATCGATCTCAGCAAATATGAAGAGGTTCTGGAGGAAGAACCGGCAGAAACTTACGTAAAAATTGCAGAAATCTCAAGCATTAACCAGGTATCTGCACTTAAGCAGGAAGTTTATAATGGTAATATTCTCATGGTTGACATCTCAAACATCAGAGGCGATGACCTGTTAAGGGACAGGGTTTTAAAGGAGCTTAAAGACGTTGTTGTTGATGTCCACGGAGATATCGCAGGTGTTAAAGGAAACACCGTAATCGTAACTCCTACCGGCATTAAAATCGACAGATCAAAGATCATTGGTGGAAAATATTGAGTCATAAATGTTTTAAGGATGAAAGCTTTGAGACCAGGATCTCCTGCCCCCTGTGTCAGAAAGAGCTTATAATGACATGGCAGAGAGATAATATTCCGTATTTCGGGGAGATCATGTACGTAAGTGCAAAATGCCCCTGCAGTTTTCGCTTTGCAGACACTATGATCCTCTCCAGCAAAGAGCCCATGCGTTATGAGCTGTCAGTTGAGAGCCCTGAAGACCTCGATGCAAGAGTCATCCGTTCAACCTCAGGAACGATCCGAATTCCTGAGATGGGAATAGTTGTCGAGCCAGGCACGGTTTCTGATTCTTATATAACGAATATTGAGGGTGTGCTTCAGAGGGTTCAGAACGTCCTTATGACAGCAAGCAGATGGGTACGGGAAGATGAAGAAAAATTTGCCCGCAGCCAGGAACTCCTGTGCATGCTCAATGAAGTGATTGAAGGCAGGAGGGCAATCACGGTCATCATTGAAGACCCTCTCGGGAACAGCGCAATAATTTCTAAAAAGGCTGTAGCTTCCAAACTCTCAAAAGAAGAAGCAGAGAAGCTGAATACCGGTATGATAGTTTTCGATGTTGACAAATCCGAACTTGCGCATGATATTTCGGACAATGTCAAGCCCCTCGGAGGAGATTAATTCTTTTTTCCGATTTTTTAACAGCCCGGCCAAGATTCAGGGGGCGAAATCCCCCATTATAGTTATTTACTTTTGCCTCATAAATGCAAGCATGCCAGGGGCTGTACAGGCTTCCTGTTGAAACCGGGCGCTGCGAGTACATCAGATGTGTAAAACCCTGAAACCCTTCAAAAGGATTTCAGGTTCAGGCAACTGATTGAAAGGGAAGTGCCGGATTTCGGGGAATTAATAGTACAACCGCCTGCAAAATCTGCAGTCTCCAACCCAGATATATTAAATAATAAAATGCGATTATATTCACCAGCGCCTCATTATAAGACGTCTCATTATAGGATAATAGACAGCGGCAGCATACTTGATTAAAGCACTTCATGGTAGAATATTTGGTTAAAGCATTTCATATTCGATTTATCATAAGAACTAACTGAAATCACAATAATATGGTGAAGGTATGGCAGAAAGCGAAAAAGAAGCAGCACTTCCTCCAAAAGAGACATTCAGCGACTGGTACAATGAACTCCTGTGGATGGCAGAAATAATGGACGTCCGCTATCCTGTAAAAGGGCTTTACGTATGGTACCCGTTCGGCTTTGCCATCAGGAGGAATACCTACGGTATCATAAGGGAAATCCTTGACAACAGTGGACATCAGGAAACACTTTTTCCTCTACTTATTCCCGAAAACGAGTTCATGAAGGAAGCCGAGCACATCAAAGGCTTTGAGAACGAAGTTTACTGGGTCACACATGGAGGAAAAGACCCTCTTGACATACCACTGGCTCTCCGCCCAACAAGTGAGACTGCCATATATCCGATGTATAAAAAATGGGTCAGGTCGCACGCTGACTTCCCGCTGAAGCTATATCAGATAGTTAACACCTTCCGCTATGAGACGAAGCATACCCGGCCTCTTATCAGGCTCAGGGAGATCACTTCCTTCAAAGAAGCCCACACCGTACATGCCACCTGGGAAGATGCAGAATCTCAGGTAAAGGAAGCTATCAGGCTTTACACTGAGATATACCGCAGGCTGGCAGTCCCTGTGCTGCGTTCAAGGAGACCTGACTGGGACAAGTTCCCTGGAGCGGACTATACCGATGCTCTTGATGCTGTTATGCCTGACGGGAAGACCCTTCAGATAGGGACTGTCCACCACCTGGGCGACAACTTTGCAAAGACCTTTGATATAAAATACGAGGCTCCTGACGGCGAACAACGCTATGCCCACCAGACCTGTTACGGGATTTCAGAGAGGTCTATTGCAGCCACAATCTCCATTCATGGAGACGACAAGGGGCTCGTCCTTCCCCCGGAAATAGCACCTGTCCAGGTAGTCATTATCCCCATCATCTTCAAGAAAGGAGCAGAAGAGGTTCTCACAGCCTGCAAAGATGTCCAGGAACGCCTGAAGAAAGCAGGAATTAGAGTAGAGATCGATGCAAGTGACCTGCGCCCGGGAGCAAAATATTACAAATGGGAAATGAAAGGAGTCCCTCTCAGGCTTGAAATTGGACCTCGTGACCTGCAAAATAATGTTGCGGTTGCAGTCAGGAGAGACACGGGAGAAAAGGACCAGATAACTCTGCTCGAGATAGAAGCCGGGGTTCGCCTGAAGTTTGAAGCAATCCAGAAAAGCCTTTACGAGAAAGCCGGGTCTGAACTTGAAAGCCGCATATTTGACTGTGTCGATCTTGACGAGGTAAAGGAAAAGATCCAGGAAGGAGTTGCAACAATCCCCTGGTGCGGCAAGAGGGAATGCGGGCTTGCAATGGAAGACCATATAGGAGCAGGAATCCTGGGAATTCCCCTGACCCCGAGAAGCAAAGGAAAAGAAAAATGCCCTGCCTGCGGAGAGGAAACCGAAACTCGCGTTTACGTTGCAAGGACTTATTAAGACCTGTAAAAGCTCTTCTAAGACACGGGACAAAATCTGAAAAGTCCAGATCTGAAGTCTGGAAAGTCTAAGATCTGTATCCAGAAAACATCTTCCGGGTGTTTTCTGCTTTTTTTATTTCCGTTTTCATTCTGTCAGGATCTACCTGAACCTGCGGATTGGGGCAGATTGGAGAATAAAAGTAGGAATTTTTTGTGTTCTTATGACTATTTTCAATGTCTTATATATTCATTAGAAACATTTTACACATTTAGTCAATTGATCTTTAGTACAAACTGCGCAAATGCAAATCTTCTGAGCACGGAAATGAGGCAAAATAAAGTAAAATTAAGTTGAATATAATTAAAATATAATTGATCGCAGATAAATATTAAATACTAAGTAGAAGAATTCTTCAGTAGACTCCGGGAAAATATACACTAATTTACCTTGATGTTTCGTATTTACCTTGATGCTTCGTATTTGCCTTGATGTTTCGTATTAAATCTGAGGGCTGTATAGAATCCCGGAAAAAATGTATCGAAAATTTCTAAAAACTTATCTTCAAAATTTCATAGAGGAGATATGAATGGCCTGGATAGAACCGGAAGTAACAGAAAAACCCAAAAAACCGATGTTTTTGTGCGTACTTTCCAGCACAAAGACAGCACATATTCCAAAACTCTCGGCAGCAGGAAAAACAGCTGAACTTACAGACTACACGCCTGCAGGGGATGCGGAACTTATGGAAACAGGAAACATTATCAGTGTACCGGTGCTTCCCATGACTCCTCCTTATGACACGCCTACCCCTGCAATTATGACCCGTTCGGCGCTGAAGCTTACGGACGCTCCCTACCATTTTATAAATTCGGGCTTGATAGTGACTCCGGATGTCCCGTGCATCGACCTGAAAGCAAAGCCCGGAGAAGACATAAGAGAGCCTGTTGCAGTAATGGATGTGCAGGGCATATACGAAAGGGCGAAGATCCTTGCAAAGCGGCTCAAAAACCAGGCAGACCATGTGGTGATCGGGGAAAGCATTCCCGGAGGTACAACAACGGCAATGGGAGTTTTAATGGCGCTCGGATATAATGGGAATGTCAGCAGCAGCGCAGATGAAAACCCTCTTGAGCTTAAAAAACAGGTTGTTGAAGAGGGGATGAAAGCTTCAGGCCTTACATTTGGCTGCCTTAAAGACGACCCCATGAAAGCTATTGCCTGCATGGGAGACCCCATGATGCCTGCGGTTGCAGGGCTTGTTGCGGGATTTCAGGACACAGATATCAGCGTTGTCCTTGCCGGCGGAACTCAGATGGCAGCTGTTTACGCCCTCATCAAACATCTGGGCTTAAATACGGAAAAGATTGCAATTGCAACTACCCGCTATGTTGTGGAAGATAAATCCGCAAATTTCATTCAGCTGACCACAAATCTTGGCGTGCCTGTAGTTTATGTTGCAGACCCCGGATTTGGCAAGTCAAGCATGAAAGGGCTTCACAGGTATGAGACCGGCACTATAAAAGAAGGTGCTGGTGCAGGCGGAGCCATGTACCTTGCAGGGCTTTTCGGTATTACTCAGGACCAGTTCAGGACAGAAGTGGAAAATGTCTGCAAACTGCTCAAAGCGGGGCATTGAAGAAAAAACTGCTTAAAAAGTAAATTTTACAAAATTTATATTTTTTATATAGAAGCCAGTTGAATTTTTTTGCTTATATACAGGAAATCATAGATAAAAGAATAAAAACAAAAAAATTCAGGGTTAAAAAAGAGAAAATCAGGAGCCTTTTCAGGCTCAGTTTAAAAAAAGTAATTTTTTTCAGATTCTTGGATTCTAATTAATTTATTTTCCAGGTTAGGATTCTACTATAGCTTTCCGGGCATCTTCAGAAAGTTTAAGGCTAGCTGCAGAAGATACTCTGTGGGAAGGCAGTGGTTTCTGGACCTGGAGCATGTTAACTCCCCCAAAACATGCTTCCGAACTCACACGCCCACAATTCCGGCAGTAGTAGAAGACGTTAGAACCTATTACCTGGCGTTTTAGCCTGGACTCACATTCACTGCAAAATTTATGATTAACAGATATTTCCATTGGAACTCCTCATTCGTAAATCATAATTGAATCGAGCCTTGCAGTACCTATTTTTGTCCAGTACTTGCAAATACTGCAATACTGGGTCTTACCGTCAGCGCTCATTTTCAACTTGGCATGACATTTTGGACATATTTTTAGATGTTTCGTTAATAAACCCCCTTGAATTTTCATTTTTAGAGTTGTGGATCTGTAAGCCAGAAGTCCTCGAATACAGCAGGATTCTCCTGTAACATGCCCTGACGACCTAATATAGAATACCTGACTGTGCAGAGAACACCGATGGCATCAAACCCTTTAATAAACAATTTAAAAGCCTTTTTGGACTTTCATGCTTAAACGAATCGAATTCCCCCGGACAAAGCCTCAGATAAGGCATTTTAAGCTGATAGGCATATTGCTTAAAATTGGACCTGTCCGCTCGCTGTACGAATTTTACATCAAATACCAAATATATTATTCTTGAAAGGATATAAGTTTTAGCCAGAAAATAGGCAGTTTTATAAGCAATTAGAAGGAAAAAGGATTCCATCAATCAAACCCCCATTATAAAAAGAGCAGAAACAAATGGAAAAAAAGAGCCAGTGTAATAGCAGGGTTAGTTGAATAAGCATCAGACCAAATTTTAATCGAATAAAAAATGATAGTTGAATGGTATCAAATCCATTACCGGAAATACTAACCGCGTGATTATCTGCTGGCAGTTATCAGTTAGAGGAGATAAGGTAAAATCGGTTTTTAACCGGAGACCAGCCGCAGGGGATTGATAAGAAGCCGGAAAGCAGAACAAAAGTAATGGTTTGAGGGTTAAGAATTGTATATTAATGAGATTTAATGAAGTTGATCCGGAAGGGCAGGATATTGTGAATTAAAAAGTTGCTTTGGAGGGGATGATAAAGAAATATATTATAAAACCCTGTATTAAAGATACAAAGCTGCCCGTGGAAAGAGTTTCAAGCGAAATATATAAATACAATTGTCGCTTTAGGAATGTTCGCGACAGGGTAAGCAATAACTGATAAACCCTATCCTGCAAGCCGCTTTAACTCAGTTGGTAGAGTGTCTGGCTGTTAACCAGAATGTCGTAGGTTCGAGCCCTGCAAGCGGCGTAAATCTTTTGCACAGGTTACAGCGATTTTTTCCAGAAAATAAAACACTTGCAAAAAGTTTATTATTAAAGCGTACTTAAAACTATTGAACATCATATTACAAAGAGGGCCTGTAGCTCAGTCAGGTTAGAGCGCTCGGCTCATAACCGAGCGGTCACCGGTTCAAATCCGGTCAGGCCCATAAAACCCATAAAATTTATATCCCAGGAATCTCTTTTATGAGAAGGTTAAGGGTAAAAATCAAAATGGAATAACATTCCAATCATAAAGCCGCTTTAACTCAGTTGGTAGAGTGTCTGGCTGTTAACCAGAATGTCGTAGGTTCGAGCCCTGCAAGCGGCGTAAAATTCACTGCTTTTTTGTAAGAATTATTCGTTTGCCGGATATTCAGTTTTTGATTCATAATATTGCTTACAATTTTTAATTTTCATTTCTTCAACCATTAACTGTTTACTATTTTTGAGTTATATTCTGCTTGCTATTTTCGATTTATATTTCGTAGCTATTTTACACTCTCAATTGAACGAGGGTTTAAATTTCCGAAACGCTTAATAATCGAGAATCGAATAGTTTTTTACTGGCAGCAAGGGTTCGGGAGATATCAGGAAGTTTTGAACAGGGGAAAACTCCTGAAATTATATTCAATTTCGAACTGGAAGAATTAATAAATATAGTAGAGAAGAATAAAGTAAATAAATTACTTCCAATATTACTACCTACCCTCTAACTGAACCTACCTTCTAACTGAACCGTTCTGACACTACTACTTACATCCTATTGACTGCTATTTAATAAGACTGAGGTTTATGAACATGGCTCCAATTAAAAAAGAAGACGTAACCGTACCTTTAGATGTCCCGAAAGCAATGCGCGAAACTTACATAAAAAACTACATGGAAATAACAAAAGAGAGCGGAAAGCTGATGCTTTTTGCAGGGGACCAGAAAGTAGAACACCTGAACGATGACTTTTTTGGACCGGAAGTCCCTGAAGATGACGCTGACCCTGAACACCTTTTCAGGATTGCAGCTCAGTCAAAAATAGGGGTTTTCGCTACCCAGCTCGGGCTTATTGCCCGCTACGGCATGGACTATAAGGATATTCCCTATCTTGTAAAGGTAAACTCCAAGAC
>WPCH01164803.1_pt1 | contig 32945 bp, 25 predicted proteins | sample 5399881 | NCBI WGS metagenome assembly WPCH01 (sample SAMN12869468, study PRJNA574797) | sludge metagenome | isolation source: wastewater treatment of pH5 | place: China:Beijing | collected 2019-05-20
CTTTTACTTTTATCCACCCATTATCGCAGTCCAGTTAATCTAAGCGCTGATATTATTAGTAATTCACAAAATGAAATTTTAAAACTTGAACGAACAATGACTGCCCTAAAACGCTTTATGGCCTTAGCGGGAAGTGACGCAAAAGACGCTGCGCTTTTAGACAATTTTGTTGCGGCACTGGCAGATGATTTAAATACACCAAACGCACTCAGTGAGTTATACGCACTCATCAAAGATGTAAATATACTCTTACGCGACTCCGCAAAAAACATCCAAACCATTAGTGAAAAATATCATGCGATTGTTACAATGCTTGATATATTAGGGCTAAAATTAAATGTTAAGGATTTAACAAAATCGGACATAAAACTCTTAAAAGACTACGAAAATGCTCGGAAGAATAAGGATTTTGCGCAAAGTGATGCATTGCGCGATGAATTACAAAAACGAGGTATTTTATAACCATGCGTAAAGTAAGTGGTCAACAAGTTGCCTATGGTCGCAATAACGTTTATGCATGTTTAGAAAACGGAATTGTCCTTGAGCTTTTTATTCAAGAAGGGTTTGATGACGAAAAAATCATTAAAGTTGCGCGGAAGCAAAATATTAACATCACGAGTGTGAAGAAGAAGGATTTAAATGATCTTAGTGGCGGTAATCATCAAGGTGTCGTTGCTTATGTTAAAGAATTTAACTATGCACTCATTGAAGAAATTATTATTGCCGCGAACAAAAAAGACAATCCAATTATTTTAATTGTTGACGAAATAAAGGATCCGCATAATCTTGGGGCGATTATTCGCAGTGCGGAAGCATTTGGCGTCAGCGGGATTGTTATGAAGAAAGATCGCCAAGTAGCGATTACCCCCACGGTCATGAAAGTAGCGACTGGCGCGCAAAATCATTTACTCATTGCCCAAGTCACAAATTTAAGCCAAGCAATTACAAAACTTAAAAAGGCAGGTTATTGGATTGTAAGCACAGATTTGAATGCACAAAAGAAAGTAAGCGAAGTGCGTTATGACTTTAAAACCGTGGTCATTGTCGGCAATGAACATAAAGGTGTTTCACCACTTTTAACAAAAATTAGTGATTATGTTGTGAAGATCCCGATGCTTGGGAAAACAAACTCATTAAACGTTAGTGTCGCAACCGGCATTATTCTTGCACTAATTCGGCAAATTCAATTGTAGTTATTAATATCATTAGAAAGAAAGGTTCCTGACATGTCTTTTAACTATGCCATCTCTAACGAGCAAGCCTTTCGCGCGCTTGTTAGCGGCGAAAGTTCCGCTGCGCTCATCATTATTCAAAATTTTCTCTACTATATTCGTGGAAAGGCTGGGCTCTACGTTAACACGAATGACAATTTATCCGTCGATTATAACGATTTATGTTTAGTTGGTCATTGTGCATTAATTAATGCCATCAAAATGTATCGTGGTGATCAAATCCCGTTTGTTGCGTTTGCGACAGTTGTGATCCAAAATGCAATGCTCAACGTTTTAAAACAGGAGCGGAGTCCAACCGCGAGTTTAATTAAACGCGGGATTAGCCTCGACGAGCGCTTATTCGAGGACAATAACTCGCTCTTGATTAGCGATGTTGTGACGGAAAGTTGTAATACATTTAATCTCGGAGTATATAAGTCAACCGAAATTGGGTACTTTGAAGATTTACTGCCAGCAAAGCTGAATGAACTCGAATGTAATATTTTAGCGCGTAAATTACAAGGTTATTCATTTCAAGAAATTCGCGAATCATTAAATGTGCCAAAGCGAAAACTTGATACAGCGATCGCCAAGTTAAAACTGAAATTTTTTGACGAAAAAGATTAAAATTTAAGGAAAACCGGTTGACCGAATAGTCGTGATATGTTATTATGCCTTTACTACACTAATATAAGGAGTATAATGTATGCGGAAAAAGGTTCTTTTAATATGCGAAGTTTGTCTGTCACGCAACTACAACACGACAGTAAATAAAGCGACGCAGACAGCACGCTTCGAAATTAAAAAGTATTGTCCAAAGTGTAACAAAATGACGTTACACAAGGAAAGTCGATAGGAGAAATATATGGGATTAAAAAAATATTCTGCTGAAGTTGTTAAAGAAGCAAAAAGAGTGCGCTGGCCAAAGCGTGAAGTACTTTTACCAACACTTGTTGTCGTGTTAGTAATTGTCTTTTTAGCCGCGTCAATCTTATTTTTAGAAGACATTGCCGTTGGTAAACTCTTAGGTGAAATCGAACGTGTCTTCCAAGGATTTAAAGGGTAGGACAAACGATGGTTAGTGAAGATTTAAAATTAAAATGGTACGTTGCCTCGACACAGTCTGGGCAAGAAAACACGGTTAAACACAACATTTTAAAACGGCTTGAATCAAGTGAAAAAGCCGAAACTGTGACGCGTTTAATCGTCGCCGAAATTGAAGAAGAAGTATTAAACAAAGACAACAAAGTCGTCCTCAAAAAACGTAACCTTTATCCCGGTTACATTTTCCTTGAAATGGAAATGAGTGACGAGATGTGGTTTTTAATTCGCAACACCCCGGGTGTTACGGGCTTTATTGGCTCAAGTGGGCGTGGTGCAAAACCGTTCCCCGTGGACTATGAAGATATTGAACCAATTTTAAAACGGCTTGGGCACGTTGATAAGAAAATGTATGACCGTTACAATATTGACGATTATGTGCGCGTCATTGATGGCCCACTTGTTGGCACTGAAGGGCGCATTATTGAGCTTGATCGTGAGACCGGAAACGTCAAAATTGAAGCTGTTTTCTTTGGTCGCGTAACAACTGCTGACATTAATTTTGCGTTAATTGAAAAAGTAAATTTCTAAAAAACTACGTAAATTTTTGAAAATTAGCCCGTATTATTGCGGGTTTTTTCTTATTTCTGTAAAAATTTATTGCCATATAATGTTGTTTTTTCAACAAATTAGTGAAAAAAAGTAATAAAGTATTGCACTCTAAACATTTTTTGATATAATCATATGCGTAATGCTCGCTTGACGCGAGTGCATTATACGCTCGTGGGAGGAAGTGCGATCTTCCCCTTACCACAGCACGGACATCTACATATAGAGGAGGACAGTCACGTGAGTAAAAAAATCGCTAAAGTCGTAAAACTCGAACTAATCGGTGGCGAAGCTAAACCCGGCCCGAAACTTGCATCCGTTGGCGTTGTTATGCCAAAGTTTTGCACAGACTTCAATGCCCAAACAGCTGATCGTCGCGGTGAAGTAGTTCCCGTTATTATTACGGCATACGAAGATAAATCACATTCATTTATCTTACGGACAACACCGACCAGCATTCTTTTAAAAAGAGCGGCCGGGAACATTGGGAAAGGTTCAGACAATTCGAAAACAACCAAAGTTGGCGAAATTACCCAAGACCAACTACGGGAAATTGCTGAATACAAACTACCCGACTTAAATGCTAATGATGTGGAAGCAGCCATGAAAATTATTGCTGGCAGCGCACGCAACATGGGCATTAAAGTGAAAGACTAGTGGAAGAGACCCCACACTCGTTAACACCACGGAGGAGGAATTATGAAAAGAGGGAAAAAATATAACGCGGCCGTAGCGCTCATCGAGAAGGATAAAATTTATACGATCGAAGAAGCCGTTGCGCTCGTTAAAAAGACATCAACCGTTAAGTTTGATGCAACGATTGACGTTTCGTTTAACTTAAACGTTGATCCACGGCAAGCCGACCAACAAATTCGCGGCACACTTGTCTTACCACATGGTAACGGCAAAACAAAATCTGTGTTAGTTATTACAAATAGCCCAGATGTCGCCCTTAAAGCTGGTGCAGACTTTGCCGGTGGAAAAGAAATGATTGAAAAGATCAAAACCGAAAACTGGTTTGGCTATGACGTCATCGTCGCCACCCCAGATATGATGGGTGAACTCGGGAAAATGGGTAAAGTTCTCGGGCCAAAAGGCTTAATGCCAAACCCTAAAACCGGAACCGTCACGACCGATGTCGAAAAAGCTGTCAGCGAAATTAAAGCTGGTAAAGTTGAATATCGTGTTGACCGGGAAGCAAATATGCACGTGTCCGTTGGGCGCGTAAGCTTCGAAGACGCTAAGCTTGTTGATAACCTTAACGCGTTAACGGAACGAATTGTCAAAGTTCGCCCTGCCGCCGTCAAAGGAACATTTATCAAAAATGCCGTGATCCATACAACCATGGGTCCATCGATTCCGATTACATTTACGGGTCGATAAACATTAACTTGCTGTCAATAACCTGAGAAAACAACGGCCAAAGTTGCTTAATAATGTTGTCGAGGTCAAGAAATATAACAATTAAAATTATGTCCTTGTGGGATTATTGAAAGCCTCAATCACATCTAAACGGAAGGAGGTAGAACAGATGAATCACAAAAATATCGTTGCTAAAGAAGCTGTCGTTAATGAAATTCACGGATTAGCAAATGAAAATGATGCCGTTATTATCTTTGAATATCACGGTCTTAGTGTTGCAAAAATTACTGAACTTCGCCGGCTCTTACGGGCGCAAGGTTCGCATATGGCAATTTATAAAAATTCCTTAGTCGAACGTGCAGTTGCAAAACTTGGTAAAGAAGAATTAAACGAATATTTAACGGGACCAAATGCTTTGCTCTTTAGTAAAGACGTTAGTTCCGGTGCGAAAGTGTTAACAAGATTTGCGCGGTTTAACGATGAAGTGGAAATTAAGGGCGGATTATTTGAAGGGCGTGTTGTTGGCGCGGATCAAGTGCGCTCGATCTCACGCTTACCAGATCGCAATGGAATGATTTCAATGTTCTTATCGGTGTTAAATGCACCAATTCAAAAATTTGCCGCTACAGTTAAAGCGGTTGCCGAAAAGTAAATAATTGCCCAAGGAGGAAAAGAAAATGGCAAAACTTACCGTTACAGAAATTATTGCGTCATTAAAAGAAATGACCGTCTTAGAATTAAATGACTTAGTCAAAGCAGTCGAAGAAGAATTTGGCGTTACTGCCGCTGTCGCCGTTGGTGGCCCAGCTGTCGCCGAAGAAGAAGGTCCAGTCGAAAAAGGACCATCAGAAGTTACTTTAGTACTCAAACATTGGGGCCAAAGTAAAGTTGCCGTTATTAAAGTTGTCCAAGCAATCACTGGCTTAGGCTTAATGGATGCGAAGAAACTTGTTGACGGTGCACCAGTTAATATCAAAGAAAAAATCTCACCAGTTGAAGCCGAAGAACACAAAAAAGCGCTTGTCGAAGCTGGCGGTGAAGTTGAAATTAACTAACACTTACGTACATTTCACGACGACCCACAATTCCGGTTGTGGGTTTTCGTGCATTTAGTTGCGGGGAAAAATGAGTCACTACTTCGAAAATGATGAAACGCTAAGTCACAACCTTAAAGCGTTAACATTCACACTTAGTGGCACGACATTACACCTTCTTAGTGATAAAGGCATATTCAGTAATAAGGAGATTGACGAAGGGTCGATCGTCCTCCTGAAAACACTCATTAAAACCGAACCAGCACTACGCGGAAATGTCCTCGATGTTGGTGCAGGGTATGGCACACTTGGGCTCTACATTGCGAAACATTATACGGACACAACCGTTACACTCTTCGATGTTAACGAGCGCGCAATTGCGGTAACAAACATGAATATTGCTGCAAACAATATCACCAATGCACATGCTTATGTAGCAAGCAACTATCAGGCGTTACATAACCATTATTTCGATCTCATAGTTATTAACCCACCAATAAGGGCTGGTAAAAAAGTATATTATCCCCTCCTTAGTGCGGCGAAAGACTATCTAACTGATGGCGGAAAGCTTCTATGCGTCATTCGTAAATCCCATGGAGCAAAAAGTGCCGAAACGTATATGCAAACACATTATAAAGATGTGGAACTAATCGGCCGCGACAAAGGGTTTTATGTGTATCGCGCGATGAAGTAACAAAATTTTAGTAAAGAGAGGCCATTTATGAAACAAATCAACGACAAAACAAAACGACTCCACAATAACCGTGTCGATTTCTCGAAGATTAGCGGCGCATATGAAATGCCAAATCTTGTTGAAGTTCAACTCGATTCGTTTGCGTGGTTCAAAAATGATGGAATTGCCGAAGTATTTAATGAAGTATTTCCAATCGAATCATACTCCAAAGATATTGAAATATCGTTTAAAGGGTTTCGGTTCGATGATCCGAAATACAACTACTTAGAATGTAAAGATCGCAGCTTTACATATAGCGCACCATTACGCGTTAAACTCGCTTTAGCGCTTAAAAAGAGTGGCGAAATTATCGAAAGTGAAATCTTTATGGGTGATATTCCACTCATGACAGATTCGGGTACTTTCGTTGTGAACGGCGCTGAACGTGTTATCGTTTCGCAAATCGTCCGTTCACCAGGCGCCTATATGAGTAAAGAACTTGATACCAAATCCGGCCGCTACACATATAATGCTGACTTAAACCCAACGCGTGGGACATGGCTTAATTTTGAAAACGATGCGAAAGGCTTACTCTCGGTCCGCATCGACAAGCAACGGAAAATGAATGCGACGCTGTTACTAAAAGCACTCGGCATTACGGATTATCATGAAACGCTTGAATTATTTGACATTAAACAAACACGGACAAATAAGAAAAAATTAAGTGATGAAGATTTAACCCCGCTTGAATTAACCTTACGGAAAGATGAAGCATTCTCAAGTAAACGCGAAGCACTCTACGAAATCTTTAAAAAGTTAAAACCGGGTGAACCAACGAGTGATGAAGGGGTGAAAAACCACCTTATTCAAAAATTCTTTGATCCAAAACGGTATGACTTAGGGAAAGCTGGTCGCTTTAAATTCCGCAAAAAGCTCGGCATTTATGAACGGCTTGAAGGGACAACATTAGCCGAAGACTTAATTAGTCATGAAGGCGAAGTCCTCTTCGTCAAAGGTGACCAACTGAAAAAAGCGGATGTTGATAAATTACGCGCCTTAGAAGTATTTGAAAAAGGTGCCCACACTTATTCAATTCCGTACAACGAAGATTTAGATCATTACAACAAAGTAAACATCATTAGTGCCTACATTGATGATGAAAAAACAAAAGCCATCAATATTATTGGTACCGATTTAAATACGGAAGAAAAACGCGTAACGATTCCGGATATCGCCGCCGTTTTCTCGTATTTCTTAAACTTAATGTACGGTATTGGGCATATTGATGATATTGACCACTTAAGTAATCGGCGTATTCGTCCGGTGGGCGAACTTATTCAAAATCAGTTCCGCGTTGGCTTAAGCAAAATGGTCAAAGCAATGAAAGATTCGTCCTCCATTGCGGACACGGAAACAATAACGGCACAAAAACTCGTGAACACACGGGCAGTAGCAAGTGCAATTCGTGATTTCTTTGCAACAAGTCAACTTAGTCAATTTATGGACCAAGTTAACCCGCTTGCTGAACTTACAAACAAACGGCGTATTAGTGCGTTAGGCCCCGGTGGTTTAACACGGGACCGCGCTAGTTTTGACGTCCGTGACGTTCACTACTCGCATTACGGCCGTATATGTCCCGTTGAAACACCAGAAGGCCAAAACATTGGGCTTATTAATAACTTAGCGTGTTACGCTAAACTGAATAAATACGGGTTCCTCGAAACGCCGTACCGTAAAGTCCTAAAAGGCTTTGGAAAAATTACTGACGAAACCGTTTATTTAGATGCCGACGCCGAACGCGAATACGTTATCGCTGAAGCTAACGTTGATGTTGACGCAGATGGTGTCATCCAAACGCAAGAAATTATTGCACGGCAATACGGGGAAAACATTTTAGTGAGCCCAGAAAAGGTTGACTTTATTGACGTTTCGCCAAAACAAATTGTGAGTATCGCCGCTGCGTCCATTCCGTTTTTAGAAAACGACGACGCAATGCGCGCCTTAATGGGGGCGAACATGCAACGGCAAGCCCTACCGCTCATGGTACCGGAATCACCATATGTTGGCACGGGTCTAGAAACAAAAATTGCGCACGACTCCGGCTCGGCAATTATTGCAAGTGACGCTGGTGTTGTTACATATGTTGATGGCGCAAATATTCATGTCCAAGCCGGCGAAAATGAAAAGATTTATAAATTACAAAAATTTGCACGTAGTAACCAAGGAACATGCTTTAACCAAGTGCCCGTTGTCAAAGTTGGCGACGAAATTAAAAAAGGGCAAGTTATTGCTGATGGTCCATCGATGGATAATGGTGAACTTGCGCTTGGTCGTAACGTTACACTCGCGTTTATGACGTGGGATGGTTACAACTTTGAAGACGCCGTCATTATGAGTGACCGACTCGTTAAAGATGATGTTTATACATCAATTCATATTGAAGAATACAAAATTGAAGCGCGAAAAATTAAAACGGTTGAAGAACGGATTACGCGCGATATTCCAAACGTCAGCGAAGCGGCGAAAGCCTTCCTTGATGAAGACGGCATTATTATTCCTGGTGCCGAAGTAAAAGAGGGTGACATTTTAGTGGGTCGTGTGACACCAAAAGGGCAACGTGAACAAAGTCCCGAAGATCGCCTCTTACAAACAATCTTTAATGATAAAGTTAAAGAAGTTAAAGATACATCACTTCGTGTTCCCCACGGTGGTGGCGGGACCGTCATCGACGTGAAAGTATTTACGCGTGAAGCGGGTGACGAACTCGGTCCAAACATTGAAATTTCCGTCAGTGTCTTTATTGGCCAAAAACGGAAAATTAGTGAAGGGGACAAAATGAGTGGTCGTCACGGCAATAAAGGTGTCATTAGCCGCATTTTACCGGAAGCCGACATGCCATTTATGGAAGACGGTACGCCTATTGACATTATGCTGAACCCACTTGGGGTACCAAGCCGGATGAACATTGGACAAATTCTTGAAATGCACTTAGGGATGGCATGTAAAAAACTTGATGTGAAAATTGCTTCCCCCGTATTTGACGGCATTACGAATGATGAAATCTTTGAATTAATGAAAGAAGCCGGTATGCACCAAGACGGCAAAGAAATTCTCTATGACGGGCGGACCGGTGAACGGTTTGACGAACGCATTAGCGTTGGTGTCATGTATTTAATTAAACTTGTGCACATGGTTGATGATAAGTTACACGCCCGCGCGACGGGACCATATAGCTTAGTCACGCAACAACCACTTGGTGGGAAAGCACAAAATGGGGGCCAACGGTTTGGGGAAATGGAAGTGTGGGCGCTTGAAGCTTACGGTGCCGCGAACATTCTCCAAGAAATCTTAACACTGAAGAGTGATGACCGTGTCGGCCGCAAACGGACATATGAAGCAATTGTGAAAGGGTATGATTTACCACAACCTGGCATCCCAGAAGCATTTAAAGTGCTGACGCGCGAACTGCAAGGGCTCGCGATTAATGTTGAACTTAAAACAAAAGACGGCGAAACCCTTGATTTAGATGCGCTTGCGAAGGAGCAAGACGCCGATATCCGGCGGAGTCGACGCGCAAGTGTGACACGTGAAGAAGAACATGTGTTCGAACAAGAAGAAACGGCCGTAATTTATACGGGCGAAGAAGGAGGAGCAGAATAATATGGCACGCAAACAACCATTTAACATTAACACTTTAGCAAGTGTGCAAATTGGCTTAGCCTCTCCCGATAAAATTCGCGATTGGTCAAATGGCGAAATTACGAAACCCGAAACAGTAAACTATCGGAGTCAAAAACCCGAATTAGACGGTCTTTTCTGTGAACGGATTTTCGGACCAAGTAAAGACTATGAATGTCATTGCGGTAAATATCGCAAAATTCGGCACCGCGGCACAGTGTGTGAAAAATGTGGTGTCGAAGTTATTTCAAAATATGTCCGCCGCGAACGGATGGGCCATATTGAACTAGCAAGTCCATGTACACATATTTGGTACTTAAAAGGAACACCCGCACGCATTGCGACACTTTTAGACATCCCCGCCAAACAACTTGAAGAAATTGTCTACTTCATTAGTCACGTTGTTGTCGATCCGGGGACGAGTAAAAATCTTGAATATAAACAATTCATCGATGAAACAACAGGGCGCACCGTATTTGCGGAAGTCATTAAAGAAATTCAAGCAACGATTGAAGAAGGTAGTTTCGAACACGCGAAAGGCAGCGAACTACTCGAACGGCTTGAAGTGACACAAACATTCGACTTCTTTGCAACATCGCGCTACATTAACAAACATACGGGTGCGAAGTTTGGCGAAGGCGCCGAAGTCATTAAACAATTATTAAAACAAGTTGACTTACAAAAAGAATTTGATCAAGTAAGTGAACAACTAAAAACGGAAAGTAAGAATAAAGAAAAGAAACTTTTAAAACGCTTAGAAGTTATTAACGCATTCTTACAAAGTGGTAACCGTCCCGAATGGATGGTGCTTGATGTTATTCCGGTGATCCCGCCCGACTTACGGCCAATGTTACAACTTGATGGTGGCCGTTATGCGACAAGTGATATTAACGATCTTTATCGTCGTGTCATTAGCCGTAACAACCGCTATAAAGCATTACTCGAAATGAATGCCCCAAAAGTTATCTTAATGAACGGGCAACGGATGCTCCAAGAAGCCGTTGACTCGCTTATTGATAATGGGCGCCGCGGTAAACCGTATACTGGCGCGAACAAACGGCCGCTTAAATCACTAAGCTCAAGCTTAAAAGGGAAACAAGGCCGCTTCCGCCAAAACTTACTCGGAAAACGTGTCGACTACTCGGGTCGTAGTGTTATTGCGGTTGGTCCCGAACTTAAAATGTATGAATGTGGGATTCCGCGCGAAATGGCAATCCAATTATTCCGCCCATTTATTGCGCATGAACTGATCAAACGTGATTTAAATATTAGTAATCACACGCAAGCGGACCGGGTTATTGACCGGCAAGATGAAATTGTCTTCGATATTATTGAAGAAATTATTGCGGATCACCCCGTGCTACTTAACCGTGCCCCAACATTACACCGCTTAGGCATTCAAGCGTTCCAACCAGTCCTCGTTAGTGGACGCGCGATTCGCTTACATCCCCTTGTTTGTGCCGGCTTTAACGCGGACTTTGACGGTGACCAAATGGCGGTGCACTTACCGCTAAGTAAAGCTGCGCAAGAAGAAGCGCTGAACTTAATGCTTGCCAGTAAAAACATCTTAGGGCCAAAAGACGGTAAACCAATTGCTGCGCCATCACAAGACATGGTCATTGGTAACTATTTCCTAACGGTTGAAAAAACCAAAGAAGACTTCTTACGACGCGCTGAAGAATCACGCAGTTTAGGCGATGAAATTGGTGCTGCGCTTTATGAAAAATACGCCGCAAGTGAAGGGAAAGTGTTTGCGTCAATCGATGAATTACTCATTGCCTACCAAACGGAAAACGTTCACCTGCATAACCGGATTGCGCTCCGTGGTAGTGCGTTTAATAAAACAAACTTTACCCCGGAAATGCAAAAATCATACCTTATTACGAGTGTCGGTAAAGTCATCTTTAATACAATTTTCCCGACTGATTTCCCCTATCTTAACGAACCAGTGAAAAACTCACTGCAAATGGATAAAATTGAATACTTTGCGCCGCTTGGGACAAATATTCGCGAATACATTGCCGCATTACCATTACGGCAACCAATTAACCAAGAGTTTTTAGGGTCAATTATTAACGAAGTGTTCACGCGCTACGGCACGGTGAAGACGAGTGCAATCTTAGACAAAATTAAAGACCAAGGGTTTATTTATTCCACGAAAGCCGGCTTAACCGTCAGCTTAGCGGACATTACGCCAATCGTTGGTAAAGAAGAGTTAATTACCGAAGGTGAAGTCGAAGTACGCGCGATTAATAAAGCAGCACTCCGGGGCCTTTATAGTGAAAAAGAACGGTATAATGCCGTCATTAATGTATGGAAAGGCGTCAAAGATGATGTCGAAACAAAACTAAAAGAACAGTTCCCGCAAGATAAACGAAACCCGCTCTACATTATGTTTGATAGTGGTGCCCGTGGTAAGACAACGAACTTCTTACAACTTAAAGGGCTCCGTGGTCTTATGGCGTCACCACGCGGTGGCGAAATTGAAATTCCAATTAAATCAAACTTCCGTGAAGGCATTAGCGTAAGCGAATTCTTTATCGCCTCACACGGTTCGCGGAAAGGTGGTGCCGATACAGCCATTAAAACCGCTGACTCGGGTTACTTAACTCGCCGCTTAGTTGACGTTGCACAAAACATTATCGTTACGGAAGAAGACTGTGGTAGTGATCACGGCTTCGTCGTTAGCGAAATTCGTGTCCGCGAAAAAGATACCCCAGCGGTCCCCCTTAGTGACCGGATTAAAGGGCGCTTTACCGTTCATGATATCGTCCACCCGGAAACAGGCGAAGTCATTATTGAAGCAAACTCGCTGATTAATGAAGACGCGGCAATGTTTATTGAACGCGCCGGCGTGACGGAAGTTGAAATTCGTTCACTCTTTGGCTGTGAAGCCGAACACGGCATGTGTGCGCACTGTTACGGCATTAACCTTGCAACGGGCGAACGCGTTAAAGTTGGTGAAGCTGTCGGTATTATGGCGGCGCAATCCATTGGTGAACCAGGGACACAATTAACGATGCGGACGTTCCACAGTGGTGGGGTCGCGCAAGTTGAAGACGTGACGCAAGGGTTACCACGTGTTCAAGAATTATTTGAAAGTCGTAATCCGAAAGGGAAAGCGAAAATTACGGAAATTGCTGGTGAAGTTGTCGATATTACGCAAGAAGAAGATCGCCGCTACATCGTTACGGTCCGTAATGAAATTGAAGAAAAAGCATACTTAACGGAATACGGGCAACAATTACGCGTTAAAGTTGGTGACTTCGTGAAAAACGGTGACCGCTTAACCGAAGGGGCAATTCACCCGCGGGAATTACTCGCCGTTAGTAATGTTACGGCTGTGCAAAACTACATCCTTAACGAAGTGCAAAAAGTGTATCGCATTAGTGCGTCTGTGCGCATTAGTGATAAACACTTAGAAATTATTATTAACCAAATGCTTAATCGCGTCTACATCGTCGATGGTGGTGAAACAGCATTATTACCTGGCCAACGCGTGACAACACATCAATTTACGCGGGCAAATAAAGAAGCACTCATTAACGGGCAACGGCCTGCGGTTGCAACACCGCTTATCTTGGGTATTAAATCAAGTGCGCTTGCAAGCGACTCATTCTTAAGTGCAGCAAGTTTCCAAGAAACAACACGCATCTTAACCGATTCAACGATTAAAGGGAAACTTGATCCACTCCTTGGCCTTAAAGAAAACGTCATAACTGGGCGCTTAATCCCCGCCGGACGTGGTATCTTAAGTGTAGATGAACAAGCCGCATTACTTGAAGACTTTACGGTTAGTGAAACGCTTAATAAAATTAAAGCAAGTTACAAAAACACGAGCGAATAAGGCGAAAAATTATTAAACTTAGAAGAGTGATACACGCGTGTCACTCTTTTTAGTAACCGGTTTCATGGATGCTTTTACATAGTAAAATGCTAGATTATGCTATAATCTTGCTATTCATGAAAGGATGTTTAAATTATGAAAAATAAAAAATTATTATTACTACCCCTCTTAGCGATGGTGCTCGCGGCGTGTACACCAACGCCAAGTGTGAGTGAAGGCTCATCAGCCGACGTATCCGTTAGTGAACCAGGCTCTGATGATCCGTCAAGTGACGATCCGTCCGTTACGCCACCATCAAGCGAAGAAATTGTAAGCAGCAGTGCAACACCATCTTCATCTGAAGTACCAAGTGTCCCGTCAAGTAGTGAAGAAATCGTTGATGTTGATGAATTTTATGTTGCGGAAAAAGACCACAACTACGATAACCGCGCCCTTGACGAAGCTAACGGGCTAACAGCGCTTAATTCACTTGGTGAGCAAAAGCTTTTAGTCGTGCCGATCGTGTTCGCAAACGCACCAGAATACGCAACACCAGAACTCCATGCAACACTTGAAAAAGTCTTTTTTGGAGAAAGTGAAGAAACAGGCTGGGAATCTGTTGCGAGCTATTACCATAAATCAAGTTTTGGTAGATTAACATTATCTGGAGAAGTTATGCCATATTTTGAAGTGCCTTACGCTACTAATGAATTTGCGAATTTTGAAGTAAGTGAAGGGCAAGAGTTTGGCAACCCCAATAACTATTGGGACCAAACGCACCATATTATTCGCGATGTTTATAATTCGTACAGTGCCGAAACATTACAAGAATATGATCTTGACGGTGACGGCCACGTTGATGGGCTCTGGCTCGTCTATATGTATCCAAATAGTGAAAGTCCGTTTTGGGCATATAAGTTTTATTGGAACCAAGAACCAAACATAAATAAACCAACGCCAAACACGTATGCATGGGCGAGTTTTGACTTCGCTGGTGCCGGTGGTGGTTACAATTTAGATTTACCTGACGCGCACACATTTATTCACGAAACCGGACATATGTTCGGGCTTAATGACTATTATGATTATGACAATGGTTCTGCACCAGCGGGCCAAGTGGATATGATGGATCATAATATTATTGATCACAATATTTATAGTAAATATTTATTAAACTGGAGTGAACCGCACGTTGTTACCGGTAACGCTGATATTACGTTACGGCCAAGTGAAAGTAGTGGCGACTTTATTCTTCTTAAAGACGGGTGGAATGGTCACGCATATGATAATTACATCTTAATGGAATATTACACGCCGACTGGCTTGAACGAAAAAGATAGTATGGAAGACGGATATACATCGGGCGGTTCTAGTATTCGCGGCTTTAGTGTGAGTGGTATTCGCATGTGGCATGTTGACTCCCGTATCGTGCGCTTTACGGACGACGGCTATACGTGGGTTGACGAAATAACTGACGCTGATGCAACGTCATATCCATTCATTGGGCCGACAAACACGCAAATTAAACGGCGCCATATTAATGAACCATATCGTCAGTTACATTTAATTGACGCCATGGGCAATACATCAAAAACGGGTAACTGGCTCCGCTCCAACACAACAGCCGGAAATAATGCCTTATTCAAACAAGGCAAAAAGATTAGTGCTAACGATTGGGGCAAATATTTACAAACCGAAGCAGTCGGTGGTGTGCGGCCAAGCGTCTTTAATGACAACACACCAGTTGGCTACAGCGTAACGATTGGCGAAATGACCGCCGAAGGTGTCACAATTCACATTCGTAAAGCGTAGCTTTTCCGCGCAAATGGTTGCAAAAACGGTTAAAATCGTTTATCCTTAATAGATGAAAATTAACAAACGAACAAAGGTCGCATTTCTCTTCACAACCCTTTTTACATTGTTAAGTTGTGAGCAGCATGTGGCCTTTTTTCCGTATACACAAGATCCGACAATTAGTGCCATTGTGACAACGGGTGATTTTGGCCATTATTATCGCCAAGAAGCATTTAAAAGTACGTACTATGATATTTTAAAGACGACAAATGGCCCTAGTAATAAAGTTGTGCCATTACCGAGTAAAGGCGTGCAAAAACTCCTTGTTTTACCGGTAACATTTACCGATTATGATTTAAATAAATTGGATCATAAAAATGGCGAAACGGCGCACTTGCACTTACAAAATAGTTTCTTTGGACGAAACGATTTAACAGCGTGGCGTTCGGTGAGTGGGTTTTATTATGAATCAAGTCATGGTGCGCTGTTACTTGAAGGCGAAGTAGCGCCGTGGTATACATTACCTGAGCAATATTCAATTGCGAACTTAAAAAGCCGTATTCGTAATAATAGTGACAAAATCAACGAAACCGCAAAAATTGTAAACTTAGCGCTTGCCGAATTTGAACGACAATTTCCCGATCGCATTAATGATTATGACCAAGATAATGACGGTATCGTGGATAGTGTGTATATAGTGTATGCTAGTCCGTTTGAACAAAAAGAAAATCATAACGTCTTTTGGGCGTTTGCGGCAAACATGAATCGGAGTGACGCCGCCCTATCTAAACAAGCAAATGCGTATGCGTGGAGTAGTTATCACTATCTTGACGTACAGGCAAATAAACGGCCTGATCCCCATACGTATATTCATGAAGTTGGTCATTTACTCGGGCTAAGTGATTATTACAATACAAATTATAGTGAGCCGTATAACGCCTTAGGCGGGTTTGATTTAATGGACTATACGCTTGGTGACCATACCGGTTTATCAAAAATGCTCCTTAATTGGACAACGCCGTTTGTGATGCGCGGAAGTGGTAGTGTTAAACTCCATTCATTTAGTGAAACAGGTGAACTGTTATTACTGAAAAACACGTGGAACGAAAGCGCAACGGATGAATATTTACTGCTTGAATATTACACGCCTACAAAGTTAAATGCGCTTGATTCGAATTTAAACGCAAGCTTTAAACTCCCAAAGGCAAATGGGGTCAAAGTGTATCATATTGATGCCCGCACCGTAAACGAAATTAAAAATGGGGCGACAACGTATGTGTACTCAAATGATTATGAAGGGGATTTTAATGGTTCGGTTTTGTTAGCGCATAGTAACACAACAGGGTCACTTAATTTAGCGCCGATGAAAGACAATTTACTTTATAAACTTATTGAACCGCAAGAGCGCACAAACATTAGTGAAGAATTTAAACTCGCCAATACGTTTTCGCTTTTTAAAACGGGTGACGACTTTGGTCATAACTATTTCCAAGATTTCCACTTTAATGATGGCACAGCACTTAATTATAAGTTCATAATTAAGGAAATTACCCGCGAATATGCGACAATTGATGTAGAGGTTATTTTGTGAAAAATATTGTAAAAAAAGCTGTAATCTTAACAACCCTTATGTTTGTATTAACAAGCTGTATCACGCTTGGGGATTTTCTTACTTCAAGTGGTACAAGTGATGTTGCCCCAACATCCGTAAATATGCCCGATACAGAAATTGCAACGTCATATGTCCACGAAGAAACGGATGCTTCTAACTTTTATGAACGCAGTGTTAACCCATATAAAAATACCGCCCTTTCCGATACGTGGAATGTTAAAGTTTTAGAAAGTACAGGTGCCCAAAATTTACTCGTTATTCCTGTTAGTTTTACGGATTCCGCTCCCGAATATTTAAATAACGAAGCAGCGGTAAAAGCATCATTAAATCGCGCTTTTTTTGGCGAAAGTAGTGATACGGGCTGGGAGTCGGTCGCAAGTTATTACGCTAAAGCAAGTTATGGTGCCTTTAGTTTAAGTGGCGAAGTTACGAATATTTTTCATTCAACTTATTCAATGGCCGAACTTGACGCAAAACCAATAAATGATAACGATTATTGGGACCAAACACACTATATTTTAGAAGATATTTATAATAGCTCAAGTGCCTCGAAACTCCAACAATTTGACAAAAATAATGATGGGTATGTTGATGCCGTCTTTATTGTGTATTTAGCACCGTTTGGTGGTAGTGATCTTTTTTGGGCGTATCAATATTTTTGGAATAGATTCCCGAGTGCGAGTAAACCAACCTTTTCGGTTTATGCGTGGGCGAGTTTTAATTTCATGGTCGAAGATAGTAACTATACGACAAGTTTACCGGCCGCTCATACATATATTCATGAATTTGGCCACATTATGGGGCTCGATGATTATTATGATTATGACAACAAATCATCACCAATTGGTGGCAAAGACATGATGGATTTCAATATTGGTGATCATAACATGCATTCTAAATACGTCTTAAATTGGGGGTTACCGTTTGTGCCGGTAGGCGACGCAACAATTAATATTCGTCCCGCCGAAAGTAGTGGGGATTTCATTCTTATTAACAACGATTGGAACGGCCATGCGTATGATGAATACATTTTAATTGAGTATTATACACCGACAGGCTTAAATAAAAAGGACGCGGAAGGGTCAGGTTATGGCAGCGGCTTAAACCGCGCGAAAAACTTTACGCAAAACGGTGTACGCATTTTCCACGTTGATGCGCGCCTTATTTATTCAACAACATTTCGTTCATATTGGACTGATGAGATTCGCAGTAATCAGCCCGGCCGTGATACGACGGATTACGCGATGTCAAATACGGGTAGTGATAGTCTTGATGCGCGCCATAAACGCATTCATCTTTTAGATGCAAGTAAAGGTAGCCGCACGTGGTACCATAGCGCAACACGGCAAAGTGATAATAGTGCGCTTTTTAAATCTGGGCAAAAGATTAATCTAAATGGCTGGGGTGACTATTTATTTACGGGCAATGGCTTTAATGATCGCGCAACGATTGGTTATAGTGTCGAAATTGGCACGATGAATGAGTACGGCGTCGAAATTATTTTACGAACAGCATAGAATCAATATAAATCGCACTTAATCTGTTTACTAAACAATTAAATTGGGTGCTTTTTCTTTAGGGTTTTATTTGTTATATCTTTATAAAGATATGATTTAAGAAAAAAATGCCCCTTTTACAAATAAAATAGTTGACAATTAGCGCTTGCATCCATATAATATCAAAGTGCAATGACCGTATGGTCGTTTTTAAAACAAAACTATTGATACACCCGGTTGTGTGTCAAGCACAACAAAGGGAAAATGAAGAAAGGAGACATACATGCCAACCATTAACCAATTAATCCGGCAAGGTCGTCAAAAACCAGTGTATAAATCAAAATCACCAGCGCTTAATAAACGGTGGAATTCACTCAAACGGCGTGAAGTTGATCAAAACGCTTCACAAAAACGTGGAGTGTGTACACGGGTCGGAACGATGACGCCAAAAAAACCAAACTCAGCTTTACGGAAATACGCTCGTGTCCGCTTATCAAATGGATATGAAGTTACCGCATACATTGGTGGTGAAGGTCATAACTTACAAGAACATAGTACCGTTCTTATTCGTGGTGGCCGGGTGAAAGACTTACCAGGGGTTCGCTATCACATCGTGCGCGGCACACTTGATACCGCAGGCGTTGAAAACCGCCGGCAAAGTCGTTCACAATATGGAACGAAAAAACCACAAGAAGCTCAAGACTAATAACTACGTATATCACTCGATTATAGAAGGAAGGAGGAAACGATATGCCACGTAAAGGAAGTGTTGCAAAACGTGATGTCTTACCAGACCCAATATATCACTCAAAACTTGTTACACGCTTAATTAATAAAATTATGTTCGACGGTAAACGGGGAACAGCCCAAACAATTCTTTATAATGCATTTACGCGCATTGAAAAGAAAACGGGCCAACCAGCCATGGACGTGTTTGCTACTGCAATTAGCAACATTATGCCCGAAGTCGAATTAAAAGTACGGCGCGTTGGTGGACAAAACTATCAAGTCCCCACTGATGTTAGCCCAGAACGAAAAACAACTTTAGGATTGCGCTGGTTAGTGAACTATTCACGCTTACGCAACGAAAAAACAATGGAAGAAAGATTAGCAGCCGAAATTATCGATGCTGCAAATGGCAACGGTGCATCAGTCAAACGCCGCGACGATACGCACAAGATGGCGGAAGCGAATAAAGCTTACGCTCATTATCGCTACTAGGAGGTCGCATGACTGATTTAAAAAAATATGATTTGCATCATACGCGCAATATTGGGATTATGGCGCACATTGATGCCGGGAAAACGACAACAACCGAACGGATTCTCTATTATACGGGCCGCGTCCATAAAGTCGGCGAAACCCACGAAGGGGGCGCGACAATGGACTGGATGGATCAAGAAAAAGAACGCGGAATTACGATTACAAGTGCGGCAACAACTGCATTTTGGAAAGAAAACCGCATTAATATCATTGATACACCTGGGCACGTCGACTTCACGGTTGAAGTTGAACGCTCACTGCGCGTCCTTGACGGTGCAGTTACTGTTTTAGACGCTAAAAGTGGGGTGGAACCACAAACGGAAACAGTGTGGCGCCAAGGGACAAAATATAACGTCCCACGTATTGTGTTCGTGAATAAAATGGACGCAATTGGTGCCGACTTTAAAATGGCGGTCGAAACGCTTGATAGCCGTTTAGCCGCAAATGCTGCGCCCGTCCAACTCCCAATTGGTGTCGAAGGAAACTTCCGAGGGATGGTCGATATTATCGAACATAAAGCGTATCTTTATGATGATAAAATCTCACACTTTGATGTTGGTGAAGTACCAGCGGAATTGGTTGCAGAAGCAGCAGAAGCGAAGCAATATTTACTTGAAAAACTGGCGGCCTTTGATGACGACTTTATGATGCTCGTCCTTGAAGGGGAAACGCCAAGTGTTAGTGAAATTAAACGCGTAATTAGAAAAGCCGTCTTAACAGGCGAATTCTTCCCCGTCTTCTGCGGTAGTGCGTATAAAAACAAAGGGATTCAACCACTATTAGACGGTGTTGTTGATTACTTACCAAGTCCTGTTGATGTGCCACCAGCGAAAGCCGAAAAAATGGATGGTACACCAATTACGACACCAAGTGATTCAGCCGCACCACTCGCCGCCTTAGCATTTAAAATCGCAACCGACCCATTTGTGGGCCGCTTAGCGTATGTCCGGGTGTATAGCGGTGTCCTAAAAGCGGGATCTTACGTTTATAACAGCATTAAAGGCAAAAAAGAACGGATTAGCCGCCTTGTCTTAATGCATTCGAATCACCGCGAAGAAGTGACTGAACTTAAAGCGGGCGACATTGGTGCCGTTGTGGGCTTTAAAGATACGTCTACGGGTGACACCATTTGTGATGAGAAAACAAAAATTATCTTAGAACGGATGGAATTCCCCGAACCAGTTATCGAACAAGCGATTGAACCAAAAACACGCGCTGACCAAGAAAAAATGGGCTCAGGATTAGCAAAACTTGTCGAAGAAGACCCAACATTCCGCGTTACAACAAACCCGGAAACTGGGCAAACAATTATTGCTGGTGTTGGTGAATTACACTTAGACGTCTTAGTTGACCGCTTACGCCGCGAATTTAAAGTAAATGTCAACGTTGGTGCGCCAATGGTTGGCTACCGCGAAACAATTGGCCAAAGTGCTGAAGTTGAAGGTAAATACATTAAACAATCCGGTGGGCGCGGACAATACGGACACGTGTGGATTCGCTTTGAACCAAACCCCGGCAAAGGCTTCGAATTTGTTGATGCAATTGTTGGTGGTACGGTACCGCGCGAATACATTAAACCAACGGGCGAAGGGCTAAAAGATGCCTTAGCACGGGGCCTTGTCGCTGGGTATCCAGTCATTGATATTAAAGCAACATTATTCGATGGTAGTTATCACGATGTCGATAGTAGTGAAGCCGCATATAAAATTGCTGCGTCACTCGCCCTTCGTGAAGCCGCGAAAAAAGCGGATCCAATCTTACTTGAACCAATTATGAAAGTCGAAATTACTGTTCCTGAACAATATTACGGTGACGTCTTAAGTGACTTAGCACGCCGTCGTGGATCGATGCGTGACGAAAGTCAACGCGGTAACGCGAAAGTTATTGACGCGGAAGTACCATTATCCGAAATGTTTGGCTACGTAACCGACTTACGGAGCTTCACCCAAGGTCGCGGCACATATATGATGTCGTTTGATCATTATGGTGAATGCCCACGTTATATTGCTGAAGAAATTATTAAAAAAACGGGGGTCAATCCTCGGTAAAATCACAAATGCTATGCATATAGCACTATGATTTGAAAAAAAAGAAGAATTGCTATAAACTAGAAGCGTTATAATAAAGCGCTACAGTTAGGAGGAAATTATTATGGCAAAAGAAAAATTTGATAGAAGTAAGGTGCACGTTAACGTTGGTACCATCGGTCACGTTGACCACGGGAAAACAACCTTAACTGCAGCCATTACCAAAGTTTTAGCGACCCAAGGTGGGGCTAAAGCAACCGCGTATGACCAAATTGACCGCGCACCAGAAGAAAAAGCACGCGGAATCACAATTAATACATCGCACTTAGAATACCAAACTGCCAATCGGCACTACGCTCACGTTGACTGCCCAGGGCACGCTGACTATGTTAAAAACATGATTACCGGTGCGGCCCAAATGGACGGTGCCATTCTTGTTGTTGCCGCAACAGATGGCGTGATGCCACAAACACGTGAACACATCTTACTTGCCCGTCAAGTTGGTGTCCCATATGTCGTCGTGTTCTTAAATAAAGTCGACTTAGTTGATGACCCAGAACTCGTAGACATCGTCGAAATGGAAGTCCGTGACTTACTTAATTCATATGGATTCCCAGGTGATGACACACCAATTATCCGTGGTTCAGCCCGTGATGCCCTTGATGGCAAACCAAATGCGGAAAAAGCCGTGCTTGAACTTATGGAAGCTGTTGACACATACATTCCAAACCCAGCCCGCTTAACCGACTTACCATTCTTACTTCCAGTTGAAGACGTCATGACCATTAGTGGTCGCGGAACCGTCGTTACTGGTCGTGTTGAACGCGGGATGGTTAAACTTAACGAACCAGTTGAAATTGTTGGTATTCGTGCCACCAAATCAACCGTCGTTACCGGTTTAGAAATGTTCCGTAAATTACTTGATTCGGCCGAAGCTGGCGATAACGTTGGTGTTTTACTCCGTGGCGTCTCACGTGACGAAGTTGAACGTGGTCAAGTATTAGCGAAACCAGGTTCGGTGAAACCACATACAAAATTCACCTCAACCGTTTACGTCTTAACAAAAGAAGAAGGTGGCCGTCATACAGCGTTCTTAACGAACTATCGTCCACAATTCTACTTCCGCACAACCGACATTACTGGTGTTGTTACATTACCAGCTGATGTACAAATGGTTATGCCTGGTGATACCGTCAATTTAACAATTGAACTTATTCACCCTGTCGCGATTGAAAATGGTACAAAATTCTCAATCCGTGAAGGTGGCCGGACCGTTGGTGCGGGAACCGTTACAGAAATCTTAAAATAAGATTAAAACAAAACAATTAAACTCTCCTTCGGGAGAGTTTTTTATATACCATCTTAATTGTAAAAAGCATGAAACTACGATAATATATATCGTAGATATATTATGGCAAAACAAAAACTCGAAATTATTGATAATTTAGAAGTTGCTAATGCTGGAATCGTCAAACGGATGGCGGCACTTTTAATTGATGCGTCCCTCACGGTCGTCCTTATTTACTTATTATCATTTATTGTCCATCCGATCTTAAACGCGACATCAAATTATGACGCCCGGTTTATAAATGAAGAACGCGAAACAAAACGCTCGCACCTTGTGACGTTAAGCGAAGAAGTTACATGGGTGGAATTAGGTGATGACGACATTGCTGACCGCGTAAAAATTACAAATAATAGTGTGCCGTTTTACGAATACGCTGAAGCGACATACAATTTTTATACTGTTTATTTAAATAGTAAAGTTAGTGACCCGGCGGAACTTATTACTGATGAATGGTATATTGATAATATTTTGAAAGTTGATGAAGATAATAGTCCATTAAAACGTGTCGAAATTCCTGACGAAAACGGGCGGAAATACGCTAGTGTTACAAGTGACACAAGTGAAGCAGTTGAACCCGAATTTGATCCGTTTTTAGTTGCGGGTACGACATATAAAGTGGCCGAACCAGAGGCGAAAATTTTAAATGATTTTTATCGGAAGATTTATAGTGAAGCAATTAAACTTTTTGAAAGTCGTGCGTCTTACAAAGAACTGAAAACCTTAATTTCAATTGATAATATGATTCGTGTTGTTGTAAGTAGTTCAATTATCTTTCTGACGTTGCCACTTTTCTTAAGTTACGGCCAAACCCTCGGCAAAAAGGCACTTAAACTTGGGTTATCGACGACATATGGTTACCAAATATCGTGGATTCAACTCTTAGTGCGGTATTTTGTCTTCCTTGCAGTTAACTTATTATCAAACTTTTTAATTCCCGTTATTGGCCCGTTTATTTCCTTAACCGTTATGGTCTTTAATCGCCGCGCAAAATCACTCCATGACTTTGCGGCTGGTACCCGTGTTGTCGATTTAGGAAACTCAGAAATTTACTTAAATGTCCAAGCGTATCAACAGGCGCTAAAATCACGGACACTACCAAGCGATAATAAAGTATTTAACGAAGAAGTGTTCGCCGATCGCTTTAGTGAGGACAGTGGCGCATAAATGAATCATTATGTTGTGAAACAAACAAGTGGCAAACGGTTTCTCGCCGCTTTTTTTGACGTCATCTTTATTGGATTATTATCACTTTTAACGTATGTACCAATTCTTTATATTACAAATTACGCAGGCTGGGGCAGTGTGGCGTTCCAAATGTATAATCACGGGCTACGTTCGGGATTATACGCCGCAAATGAACTTGAAGGCTTAAATGAAATTAATGATAATGCACTGTTGCCAAAGGCCCTTTACACATTTTATGTCGATACGTTTGATGATGATGGTAACGTTATTCGTGGTTTTGCGCCACTTTTAGTTGATGAGGCAAAAGCTTATAATAGCGTCGAAGACTATTATGTTGTTATTTTAAAAAAAGGTAGTGCGGAAACACTCTTTGATTTTTCAACCGACCCTGCTGTTCCGTATGAAGTACCCGTTTTAGCGGGGAAAAGTTTAGAAGCGCGCTCGTTTTACCAACAAGAAATACGTAAAGCGCATACGCTTTTTAACGAACATCCCGATATTTTGCCACTTTACGCTGCGCATTACCGCTTTATGTTTTTAACGCTCGGCGGGGCGTATTTAAGTGCGGCGTTCATTTTAATTGTGCTTTTACCACTCTTTTTACGTGATAAAGTGACGCTTGGCAAAGTGGTAACTAAAACAATTGTCCTCAATAAAATTGGCTTCAAAATGACGAAGACGCAAGCTTTCTTCCGCAATTTAGCGCTCTTTTTCTTTTCGTACGTCTTTTTCTTTATGCCATTTCATATCATCTCCTTCTTACTTAATGTCTTTGCAAAAAATGAAGCAAGTTTATATGACCGGCTCGCGGCAACGCTTGTTGCTGATAAGAAAACAACATTAGTGTTTAATGATGCGTATGATGAAGCAGTATATCGGAAAGAACTTGCCGGCCAACTGTTAGAAATCGAACGGCGCAAAGCCGAAGGACAAGCCGAACGTGACAAAGAAAAGCGCCATTAATCTAAATGATTAATAAAGTGCACTCACTCGTTATATAAATGTGGTCAAAACATGGGGCCATATGATATTATAAAATAAATGAAAGCAGTTACAACTGCAGGAGGAAATATGGAAGTAAGAATTGATAATCTTTCAAAACACTTTCCAGGAGTCAAAGGAGCGCCAGTCGTTAAAGCGGTCGATAAGATGGATTTTACGATTGCGGATGGCAAACTCGTTGGCTTACTCGGTCCATCGGGCTGTGGTAAATCAACGACTCTCTATATGATTGCTGGGTTGCATCAGCCAACTGAAGGAAAAATTTGGTTTGGCGATCGTGATGTAACAGAAGTCCCGGCCGAAAATCGGGGGATTGGCTTAGTATTCCAAAACTATGCCCTCTACCCACATTTTACGGTCCGGCAAAATATTATGTTCCCACTGGAAAATGTGCGGCCAAAATTACCGAAACATGAAATGGAACAAATTGTCCAACAAGTTGCAAATCTTGTTGACATCGGTAGCTTACTTGACCGGTTACCAAAACAATTATCTGGTGGGCAACAACAACGGGTCGCAATTGCGCGTGCATTATCGAAACGGCCACAAGTATTACTACTTGACGAGCCCCTTTCAAACTTAGACGCCCGGCTCCGGCTGCAAACACGTGAAGAAATTCGTCGCATTCAACGTGATACGAAAGTTACAACAATCTTCGTGACACACGACCAAGAAGAAGCGATGAGTATTAGTGATGAAATTGTCGTCATGCGCCGCGGTGTTGTGCACCAAATTGATGCACCACAAGTTGTATATGAAGAACCAGATGACTTATTTGTCGCTAAATTCCTCGGTTCACCGGCGATTAATATTTTTGACGGCGAACTGAAAAACGGTGAAGTTATTTTACATAAAAATATTTACCATAAAGGCTTAAAATCAAAAGGTACATTCGATTATACCGATTTACGTATTTTTGATATTGCTGCTGAAGGTGGTTACACGGGCACAAAAGAACAATATTGCACCGTTATTGGTGTTGAATTTGTTCCCGAAGATCCGGCAATTGCTGACGGTGAAATTGTTGAAGACGAAACACCAAAGAAAAACGTCTTTAAAGAAGTACTGGAAAAACTTAAACCAAAAGCAAAATCAAATTACGTGCCAACACCAATTGACGGTGAAGTTAACTTACGTTCCCTTTTCGCAGCCATTTTAGAAGGCGGCTACCGGCAAAGTTATGAAGACTTTGAAGAACAAGTTGGCGCGTTAGTCGTTGCTGCTGGCGTAGACCGTAATGTTAAAATTGGTGTCCGTCCCGAAGCATTTACCCTTGATAAAAACGAAAATCCTGCCATTGACATTGAAGTGCTCTTTATTGAACATATTGGCCGTGATATTACAATCGTTGGTAACGTTTTAGGGCAAGAACATCGCATTCGCGTCATTATTCCGGCCGAAGAACGGCATAAAGTGACGGCTGATGTCATTAAAGTGTATCCAAAACGGTTCTACTTATTTGATCTTGATGGATCACGGATTTTGTAGGTAACGTGTATGAAAAGAAATATCGTAAGAAAGGAGATGGCTTATGAGTAATGATACTTTGTTCCTTGATCAAGGACCAATGGAAACAAAAAAATCGATTATGATGCCCATTTGGGTTAAAGCACTTATTGCGCTCTTTCCGGCACTCATCTTCCTCGTTGTCTTTACAATTTATCCAATCTTTAATACATCACTCATTGCGTTTATCGAAAACTTTACGTGGCAACGCGACATGGGTAGTTTTGCCTTAAGTAACTATTTACGGCAACTCGACCAATTCCGCAATCCCGGTTGGTGGCAAGATTATTATGATGCAATTGGTGATACGTTCTACGGTTCAGCGGAGCCCATCTTCACATTTAGAAACTTTGGGAAGGTGTTAGGTGATAGCGTCTTTATTGAAGCGTTAAAAAATACGGCAATATTAACATTAATTTCCGTCCCGCTGACGATTATTATTTCCTTATTACTTGCCGTATCGCTTAATTCGATTAAACCGTTGCGCGCGACGTTCCAAACAATTTTCTTTCTCCCGTATGTGACAAACACAATTGCGTTAGGGATGGTATTTAATACGCTCTTCTCGCATGAAACTGGGGGAATAATGAACCAGGTGCTCATCGCCTTTGGCGGTAAACCAATTTCGTGGATTCGTTATTTATACGAAGCGGAAGGCACAATTCCGTTTTCGAAGTTCTCACTTGGGTTTGCCATTACCGTGCAAACAATTTGGTCAGGGCTTGCGTTTAAAATTCTCGTCTTTATGAGTGGTTTAGCAAGTATTGATCGCCAATATTATGATGCCGCACGCATTGATGGCGCAAATCGCTCAACAATCTTACGGCGCATTACAGTCCCACTTTTAAGTCCGCAAATTCTCTATATTACGATTACTTCGTTTATTGGGGCATTTAAAATGTATTCAAGCATCATTGCAATCGTTGGTAAGGGACCAACCGATTACGGTGGTGACGGATATACGTGGATTACGATTGTTGGGTATATTTACCGCTTCCGCGATGACAAATTACCTGTTGCGGCCGCCGGTTCAATTGTCTTATTAATTATTATTTTGTTAATCACGCTCGTGCAGATGCAAGTCTCGAAGAAGCGTGTACACTACTAGGAGGGTACCATGGAAAAAGATAATAAAAAGCTTCATGATGAAGTGACCTTAACACCCGCCGAAACCGAAGTGTTAAGTAGTGTCGATATGGCAAATGATGAACGGTTTACGCCGTCGTTTGAAAAAGCGAAAGAATATAAAAAACGCGCGATTTTCTTTAAAGTCTTAACGTATTCGTTTTTAACGCTCTTTGCACTCTTTATGCTCTTGCCATTTTGGTTTATGATTTCCGTTTCGCTTAAAGCGCCCGTTGACTATGCGCGGGAAGTAACAACCGGCTTACGGTTATTTACAGCCAATCCAACGCTTGTGAACTTTAAAATTATTTTAGGCGGGAACACAAGTGCGCAAGAAGCGCTCCTACCGGGCGAACTTGTTAAAATCTTAAAAGACATTAATAAATCAGTTAACTTCTTACCATACTTTGCAAATACCATCTTTGTTGCCGTAATTTCCACGATCTTTACGGTTGCAACGACAGTATTAGCTTCATTTGCGTTTGCGCGGCTTGATTTCAAAGGGAAAAACTTCCTTTTTGCCGTCTTACTTGCAACGATGATGGTGCCAGGTGAAATGATGATTATTACTAACTATCAAACCGCGGTTGGTTTAGGGTGGGCAAACACATTTGCGGCCTTAATCTTTGTCCACGGCGTTAGTGTGTTCTACATTTTCTACCTCCGGCAAACATTCCAACAAATCCCGAATGAGCTCTTCCTTGCTGCGAAAGTTGATGGCTACGGGGAATTCCGTTATTTATGGCGGGTGATGTTACCCATTGGCATGCCAACGATCGTCACAATTACGATTCTTAACGTCATGGGTAGTTGGAACGCCTTTATTTGGCCAACACTTATTGCCTCAGGAAATAACGCGTTTCTCACGAATCTTTTGAAACAAACAAACCCTGACGCCAAATGGTCGATGCGGCTTGTGAGTAATGGACTTATGAGTTTATTCTCGAGTGATTACTCAAACTTTGATACAGTGAAAATTGCTGGATCAATGATTATTAGTGCGCCACTTTTACTCGTATTTATGTTCTTTAGAAAATATATTATGAGTGGAGTCTCGCGCAGTGGTATTAAAGGTTAATAAATTTATTAACCGCTGTATAATTAAGTTAGAAGGAGGAAATTTATGAACTTAAGAAAAATCAAGTTTGGTGCGACACTGCTTTTAATGGCGACCGTACTTTCTGGTTGCCGACCACCATTACCGTCCACACCTGGTGATAGTAGTGCGACCGGTAGTGGCGACGGCTCTGCCACATCAGTTGATCCGGGCAATCGGACGAAAATTCAATTTTGGACCGGGTTTGGTGGCGCCGTTAATAGTGTGTTAGAACCACTTATCGCGCGTTTTGAAACATTAAATCCCGACGTTGAAGTTGAATACGAATCAAAAGGTGGTTATCCAAACTTACGACAAGCAATTGTCCAATCAGTTAGTAACGGTGCATACCCGCACATTGCAAATGGGTATCCAGACCACTTTGCCGACTATGCAAACTCACAAATTTTATTAAATTTAGATACGAAAACATATATTCGTAATGACGACCCCAACATCGGTGTTGATGTTGATCAATATTTACCATCCTATATGACGGAAAATACAACGCTTTCCGACAATATGATTGTTGGTTTACCATTTAACAAATCAACGGAAATCATGGTCGCAAACCAAACATTCTTTGATGTTGCTGCTGCGGTTGAAAATGATCCAACAATTAAAGTGCCGGAAACATGGCAAGAACTAGAAGTTGTTGGCTTAAAACTAAAAAACGTTATCAGAAATCATGGTTGGGCCGGCAAATACGTTAAACATGACGGTACAACAATTAATGCAGGTGATGTGCCGAAGACACCAACACCTGAACTTATTGCATCGATTGCGATTGACTTAACGAATTTAGCAGATCCAAACGACTTTGTCCCATTTAGCTGGGATAGTACATCAAACTTCTTTATTACCGTTTTACGGCAATGGGACGCTGAATATACTCGGCGTGGCGCGACGTTCCACAACGGAACAATTGAATTCCACCGTGGTGATAACCGCGCGAAAACATTAGCAGCGCTTGCATACTTTAAAGATTTAGCCGACCGCCGCATTGTTGGTATTCCCGAAACATATGGGGAAGAATTATATTCTTCAAAACCATTCCGCGAAGGAAGATTAGCACTTACGATTAGTAGTAGTGCCGGCGTTAAGGAAAACTTACCTGATGTTAGTACCGATTATCCGTTTAAAATTAGTGTGAACCACATTCCTTATAACGCAAACATTGCGGGTAGCCAATATGTCATTTCGCAAGGCACAAACTTAGCATTATTTGCCAAAGGCCGTGGTAATGATCCTGCTGTCCAACAACAACGGATGGCTGCATGGCGCTTACTCCGCTTCTTAACATATGAAGTGAACCACGAATTTGGGCGCGGCACATCATACTTCCCAGTGACCGACGGGACACTTTTAGCGGAAGATGAATCCGATCCACGCTACCAAGACTATAAACTTTACATTCAGTTCCTCCAACAATCTGATGAAGGAGCATTAGCGAGTGAAGTTGCCGTTCGCAATACTGCACGGTTACAAGCAAACGTCTACCAAGAAAAAGACGCACAAGGGCAAGCAATTTGGCATCAATTCGTCGACCCAGCCTTTATTGGTTCCGCCCGTATTCGCCTTGAAGTTGAAAACTTAATTCCAAAGCTTTTCCACGCGACAGGCGCACCTGAAAAATCACTTAATGAAGTTGTAAGTCAATTAGGCGACTTTATTTAAAAATAAAATATAAAAGGAGAATATATGAAAAAACCAATTAAATTTACTGTTTTGTTTCTACTTGCTGGGCTTTTAGCAGCGTGTAATCCGACTCCATCTGATTCCACCACCCCAAGCGAAGTTGATAGCGAAACACCGGCTTCCGTTGAAACATCAACGCCAGCATCGGAAGAAGTTAGTGAAGAAGTTCCGCTAACACCAGAAGAATTTGAGCTTGCCGCAAATCACATCGCACTAACCGTGCCACTTGCGGTTGAAAAAACAACCGGGGCGACCATTCATACAAACGTCTTCCGCGCAACCCACAATATTGCGACAACACCAGTCTTAAAAGATGGTAACGCAGTCGGCTTAACGACTGATGGCGAATTAGTGTATGAAGACGAAGAAAACGATGTCTGGCTTTACCCATCGTACACCATTGCATGGTCATATTTAGAAAACGAAGCGTACGGGACGTTTGAATTTGAAACCGATCGTAATGGCGACTACTTAGCAAACCCTGGCTATCCAACATATTTACCAGAATATGATGGTGGCGGTAACCCAATCCACACCGTGCCAGCCGCGAAAGCTGCGCGGCTTTACGCAACCGTCTTTATTGGCGAAGCATACAAACGGTTTAATATTGACGTTATCCTCGAACCACAAGCACTCATTAACTTTGTAAGTTTACTCGATGTGCGTGAAGCAACAGCGGGTGATCTCGTTGGTGTCCGCGGCTATGTCCACGGTATCTTTACCGACTGGAACACAGCCGGAATTGGTGACGGCAAATGGGGTTTAGGGCTTTATCGCTTAGACAGTGGCTTTATTAATTCGATGGAAGTTGGCGAACTTGTTGAAGTTGTCGGCCAAGTAAGTATGTTTAACGGCTTAGCGCAATTACAATGGATTAAATCTGTTAAAATTTTAGACCCAGCAGATTGGCCAGAAATTAAACAACCCGAAGTCCAACTCGTCACGCATGATGATTTAGCGGATCAATTAGATCGCGGTGCGGGCGACTTAACCGGACCACTTCAAGATAAAGATAATGCGCTTGTGAAATTTGACAAACCATTTACGTTTAAACGTGTTGTGAACCGTGAAAACCAAGATGTCGGCTTTGCTGGCTTCAACGTTGCGGGTAACGATCACACAAACGTCATCTTTGAAGGTGAAACGAGTGATGGTGAAAAATTCGAAGTGAAACTTTCGATTAACTACCACATGAAGGAAGCAAACCAAATTGCGTTTAGAGACTTCATTCAAACAAACCAAGATAAACCTATTTATTACACTGGTCCACTTAGTGCGTATAACGAACTCGTCTTAGGACCTTACGAATTTGCTGGTAGTTTAAGCTTAACTGCTGAATAATTAGCGAAAAGTAAATTGCTTACAACCCCAAGGCATCCTTGGGGTTTTCTTATTGCAAAAAAATCGCAGAAGCGTATAATAAAAAAGCGTCAATGGACCGTTAGCTCAGTTGGCAGAGCAGTTGACTCTTAATCAACGGGTCGCAGGTTCAAATCCTGTACGGTCTACCATTAAAACGATTAAACCAAGGTAAAAAGCCTTGGTTTTTGTTTTATTATAATGCGGTAGTCCGGCGTTTGTATCATTGACGCTATGGGCGTTTTTGTGTGTTTTTCACTATATCGGTAAAAAATCCCCTATTTTTACAACATTGCTTTTTAAACCATCGCTTATTATTTATAATAAGACCAGAACACTTATTATATGGAGGTCTTTATGGCACAAAACAAAACATTCGTTTCGTTAGATGGAAACGCCGCGGCGGCAGCCGTTAGTTATTTATATACGGACATCGCTGCTATTTATCCAATTACGCCGTCTTCCCCGATGGCGGAACTCGTTGACTTATTTTCCAGTCAAGGCAAATTAAACTATTTTGGCAGTAAAGTAAAAGTTACCGAACTGCAAAGTGAAGCGGGCGCTGCCGGTGCTGTACACGGTTCACTCCAAGGTGGGGCATTTGCGACAACTTATACCGCCTCACAAGGGCTTTTACTCATGTTACCAAACATTTATAAATGGGTTGGGGAACTTTTACCCGCTGTTTTACACGTTAGTGCGCGTAGTATTGCCGCGCGCTCATTAAGTATTTTTGGTGATCACCAAGATATTTATGCCGTGCGCCAAACTGGGGTAACAATGATTGTGTCGCATAGTGTTCAGGAAGTGGCCGATTTAGCACACGTCGCGCACTTAACGGCAATTGATGCGAGTGCCCCGGTCCTTCATTTCTTTGATGGTTTCCGGACGAGTCATGAAATTCAAAATATTGAAGTCGTCGCAGATGAAGAGTGGAAAAAATTATTACCCGAAGATAAAGTGGCAGCGTTCCGGGCGCGTGCTCTTAACCCCCACACAA
>WPCH01032714.1_pt1 | contig 32701 bp, 22 predicted proteins | sample 5399881 | NCBI WGS metagenome assembly WPCH01 (sample SAMN12869468, study PRJNA574797) | sludge metagenome | isolation source: wastewater treatment of pH5 | place: China:Beijing | collected 2019-05-20
GCCGAGGCGGTGGCGGACAGCGGTGACGCTCGGCCGGGACGGCCTCCCTCGAGCGGGCAGGGTTCCACGCCGCAGCCGCGCCCGAGCCGACCGAGTCGGGGGACCGGTGGCACGGACCGCTCGGATCGAAGCGGTGGCGGCGATGCGCGCTGAGCGGACCGAGCGCACCTACCGTCTCGAACCGCTCGACAGCGCCGGCGTGTTCCTCGGTCTCGGTGTGGTCCAGTGCGGGCTGCTCGGGGGTGGGATCGTCCTCGGAGTCGCCGCGCTCACCATCGGCGTGCCGCTCCCGGCCGCAGCCGTGCCGGTGGTGGCTTCGGTCGTGGTGAGCTTCACCAGGATCGGCGGTCACGCCACCTGGGAGTGGCTGCCCCTCGTCGTCGGATGGTTCCTGTCGGGGTTTCGCCGCGGGCGACGGTGGCACGCCCCACTGCCGCTGTGGACCGACGGCGACGACCCGGCTCCGATGCCACCGTGCCTCGACGGCATCGACATCGTCGACCTCGACTGGCGGGCCGGGTCCCGACTCGGAGCCTTCCGCGACAAGAACCGCCGCACCCTCACCACGGTGGTTCCCGTATCGGGCCCGCAGTTCGTCGTTGAACCCCGAGCCGAGCAGGAACGACTTCTCGCAGGATGGGGTGACCTGCTCGGCCAGTACGCCGTCGAGCGGGGTGTCGTCTCCCACCTGTCGTGGTCGGACCTCGCTCGCCCCTCGGGAATGCAGGAGCACATCCAGTGGCTCGACTCCGACGAGCGCGGAACCGCCAACCCGGAGGCACGTGATTCGTACCGAGAACTACTCGACTCCGGGACGACGACTGCCATCAGTCATGAGGCTGTCGTCACCATCACGGTCTCGAAGGAACGTCTCTCGCGGCACCGCTCCAGCGCAGGGAGCGCGGACGACCAACTGCGCCGTGCGCTCGTCACCTCGACCGAGGCGCTCCTGCGGGGGCTGCGTTCAGCGGGCCTCAGCGCGGACGACCCACTCGACGCACCCGGTCTGCAACGCCTGATACGCGCCCGCATCGACCCCGTTTCGGCTCGGCCCCGTCCCCGACGGGGACGCCTGGTCGAGCGGCTGGCCCTCGTACGGGCCGCGACCGCTGGGCCGCTTGTGATCGACGCCCGGTGGCGAGACCTCCAGGTCGACGCCGCGTTCCACCGCACCTGGTGGATCGGCACCTGGCCCCGCCTCGCCGTCCCTCCCGCGTGGCTCGAACCGTTCCTGTCCAGCGGCGGCATCACCCGCTCGATGACCGTCTACTTCCAGCCCGTCCCCACCCACCAGAGCCGGCGTCGCATCGAACGAGACCTCGTGAAACTCGAGTCCGATGCCATCACCAAGGAGGACAAGGGGCGACGGGTCGACGCCCGACACCGGCGAGCCACCCAAGCCCTGCTCGACCGTGAGGAAGAGCTCGTCGCCGGGTACCCCGAGATGGGCTACGCCGGGCTCGTCTCCGTCGCCGCCCGATCCCAGGAGGAGCTCGAAAAGCAGTCCGAAATCGTCGAACAGCTCGCCCGCGAGACCGGCATGGACCTGCGCGTCCTCGACGCCCGCCAAGACCTTGCCTGGGCCGCGTCGCTGCCGCTCGGCCTCGCCCCCTCGACCCTCCTCGCGTCGTGACCCGCTCGTCGCTCCGACTCGCCTACCACCGGGGCACCACCGCCCATGTGGCGAGCATCTATCCCTTCTCCGTCCAAGGCTCTCTCGGTCACCGAGGCACCTACGTCGGCCTCGACCTCCTTGCCGGCGGGGGCGAGTTCTGCTGGGACCCCTTCGAGGCATACGCCGCAGGGCTGGTCACCAACCCGAACGGCTGGGTGCTGGGAGAACCTGGCAACGGCAAGTCAGCCCTGGTGAAGTGCCTGCTGTGGCGCCAGGCCGCCGTCTACGGCACTGGCAACGCTGGACGGTGGATGGCGATCGCCGATCCCAAGGGCGAGTACTCATCCTTGGCCGAACACCTCGGCCTCACAACGGTGAAGCTGAGCCCAGGCGGCACCGCCACCATCAACCCGCTCGCTCCCGGACCGGCCGCAGCGCACGAACCCGAGGACCGCCAGGTCCTGCGCCGCGCGGAGATGTGCACAGCGCTCGTGGCCACGGTCCTGGAGCGCAACCTCACCCAACTTGAGGACGCCGTCATATTCGCCGCGGTCGAGCAGCTCACCTCTGCACCCCTCACCGAGCCCACGCTGACCGATGTCGCTCACCTCGTCGCCGATCCGACGGAGGGCATGGCGTCTCGGCTCCGCGCCCACGACCGTGACCTTGCTGCAGAGACCAGCAACGTCGCCTACGCCCTCGACAAGCTCCTGTCCCGGTCGTTGCGAGGGATGTTCGACGGGCGGTCCACGGTGCCTCTTCGCTGGGACGGACCCGGTGTCGTCCTCGACCTCTCTGCGGTGCCGCTGGACTCCGAAGCCCTCCCGCTGGTCATGGTCGCCACTGCCGGCTGGTTCCAGCAGCTCATGGCCTGCCCCGGCCCACAACGCATCCAGGTCCTCGACGAAGCGTGGGCGCTGCTCGGCAACCGCCACACCGCCGGCTACCTCCAGACCTGCTTCAAGCTCGGACGCACCTACGGCGTCGCCAACCTCTGCATCACCCACCGGGCCTCGGACCTCGTCGCCCAGGCTGACGACGGCACTGCGACCAGCAAGATCGCTGCCGGGCTCCTCGCCGACTCGGCCACCAAGATCATCCTCCGGCAGGCCCCCGACCAGCTCGACGCAGCCGTCACCCACTTCGGCCTCACCGAGCCGGAGGCGTCGATCGTCGGACAGCTCACCCGCGGCCGGGCGCTGTGGAAGCTGGGCGGTCGAACCGCCGTGGTCCATCACGTACTCGGCCCGAGCGAGTCGGCGATCTGCGACACCGATGCCCGCATGAACGCCAACCCTTCTGGGTTCCGAGCTTCTCGCTCGGAATCTGCCGGAACCGAAGGGTCCGCGGCGTGATCGGGGCGGTGGAACTCTCGGGTTCGGCGAACCTAGCCGCGCGTCAACTGGTGCGCGCCGGCTGTGTGGCATCGCACCGGTCGGCCGAGGGCGGGCCGTCAGTCATCGTCATCGTCGAAGAGTGCTTCGCGTCCTTCGTTGAGGAGCAGCACGACGATGCCGAGCGCGGCGACGGGGTCGGCCCACCACCAGCCGAAGAGGCTGTTGAGCAGGAGGCCGATGAGCACGACTGCGGAGAGGTAGACGCAAGCGAAGGTTTGGGCGCTGTCGGCGATCCCGGCCCGGCTGTTGAGTGCGGTAGCGACCTGTCGCTTCTTCCAGGCCAGGATCGGCATGACGATCAGAGAGGCGATGGTGAGAGCGATCCCGATGGGCGAGGCGTCGGGTGCCTCGGCGCTGAGGAGGGAACGGACGGCTTCGAAGCCGACGACGGCGGCGAGGATGAAGAAGCTGATGCCGATGAGTCGGGTGGCTTGGTGCTCGACGCGTTCGGCTCGTTCGGGGGAGCGGCGTTCGACGCGGAGGCGCCAGAGGAACACCGACGCGGAGATGGACTCGACGGCGCTGTCGAAGCCGAAGCCCAGCAAGGCGTCGCTGCCCGAGACGCGCGCGGCGGCGATGGCGATGGCGCCTTCGCCGAGGTTGTAGATGATGGTGAAGAGGGCGAGGGCCTGAGCCCAGGCAAGGAGTCGTCGCCGTTGAGGCGAGGTTGTTTCCATCGGGGCCGTCCGGGTTCAGGTGTCGCAGCGGCCGGGCAGGTCGAGCGCGGCGAGCAGGGTGAGGGCTTCGGTGAGCTTGGGATCGGCGAGGTCGTAGCGGACTCGGCGGCCTTCGGCGGTGGCCGTGACGAGCCCGCATTCGCGCAGGCACGTGAGGTGGTTCGACAGGTTGGCGCGGCTGACGGCGAACGTGTCGGCCAGCTCGGCGGGATACGCGGGCCCGTCGAGGAGGGTGACGAGGACGCGTCGTCGGGTGGGATCGGCGAGCGCACGTCCGACGCGGGCGAGCATGTCGAGGTCGACGGTCAATGATACAGCCACGAATTGATAGTACAGCAGATCATGTAGTGTGCAACTGGGTGTTCGTGAGGCTCGCCTGCGGATCAGGTTCGTTCGAGGTCGGGGTGGGCGATGGTGTTGGCGTAGCGCTGGGCGGCGTCGACGCCGATCCCGAAGAGGTCGCAGATGCGGCGGATGTCGCCGCCGGTGGCGTGGATCTCTTGGAGGATGCGGTCTTCGCGCAGGGCTTGGGGTCGCAGCTCGGTCTTGGTCCACGGGAACTGCTTGCCGACGGGCCCGAGCCGTGGCGCGCTGCGCATGCCGACGAAGAGGTGGGGGTTGATCGTGGCGGGCCATCTCGCGGCCCGGTGGTCGAGCCACGCGGCGAGGCGCACGAGCACGGGACCGGCGAGGGGGATGTCGCGGCCGCCGAGGGCGAGTCGCCCGTCGACGATGTCGGTGAGCTTGAGCTGTTGGATCTCTTGGGCGGTGAGCGCGTGGAACGCGACCAGCGCGACGGCGAGCGCGGTTGCGGGGTCGGGCGAGTTCAACGCCCGGCGGACGGCGGCGGTGTCGAGGGGCAGCGGGACCGTGGCGTTGACCGGCGTAGAGGGCATGCCGGCGGTGGGGTTGGTGAAGATGAGCTTGTTGCCTTTGAGCACGGCGAACAGCGACCGCAGGCCGTACTCGGCCCAGTTGCGCCGCGACCCGCCGGCGGGCAACGCGTCGAGGACCTGCGCGCGGGTGATCTCGGCGAGCGACTGGTGTCCGGCGTCGGCCCATGCCTGCCTGATCGGCGCGATGCCGAGGATGTGGATGCGGGTGGTCTGGGGATCGCGGGGCCGGCGGCGGGGCGACTTGTCGGTCCCGTCGAGCATGACGGTGAGCCACACCTCGAGCTGAGCGCGCATCGGTTCGGGCAGCTGGTCGGTCTTGTCGGCGAAGTAGCGCTCGACGTGGGAGATCCGGTCGTCGACGAGCAGGCCGGCCTCGGCGAGGACTTCGAGGGTCGAGCTGACGTTGGCGTCATAGCGCGACAGGGCCAGCACGTCGCTGGCGTTGACCTTCGCGGTCGGGGTGTCTTGGAGGACTTGGAGGATCCGCAGCGAGCGGATCACGTCGTTGGTCTGGCGTTTGCTCCACCCGTGGCGCTCGGCGTGATCGCGGGCGAGACCGCGGCAGAAGCCGATCAGGTCGGAGTCGGCGACGAGGGCCCGCTCGTGCACGACGGCGGGGTCATGGGCGACGTCGATCAACGCGAGTTGTTGGCTGGTCGGCGGACGGAACCCCGCCGGCGCGACCGGCGGGATCCGCGACCGGCGGGGGGTGGGGTTGGCCCGGGCGTCGGGGCGGCGCTGGAGCGCCATGTTCGCGAGGAACAGCTGTTGGCCCGACCGGTTGGCATCGTCGAGGTGAAGGGCGAGGCCATTCTGTCGTTGCACCATGCGGGCCTGGGTGAGGCACAGCCGACATGCCCCCTGTTCGCCGATGCGGGTGTTGCGCTGGCAATAGGTGCAGTCGCCGAGCGGGTAGTGGGTGGTCCACCACCGGCAGCTCCAGCAGCACCGGTTGTGGGTCCGGGCCACACCCCAGGCCAGACAGCCCCGGCACGAGCCGAGATGGTCCGGACCGCCGGGATGGCAACGTTCGCACAGCCCGTCGCTGAAATAGGCGTCCGATCCGCACGCACGGCAGGCGGGGACGGGGAAGGGACCGCCGGGCAGGCACGTGTAGCAGAAGTCGACCCGGGGCTTGACCCACGCGACCCGGTTGCGTTGACAGGTGAAGCAGCGCGCCGGCGGGCGCGTCAAAGGGGAGGTTCGGACTTCGGTGACCCGAACCGCGGGGAGACGACCGACGGACCGCCCTCGTCCGCGGTTGCGGTCTTCGTCCGTCGGGGCCGGCGGGCGGCGACGGCGTCGGGTTCGCGGACCAACAGCTCGTCGGCGTCGCAATCGAGCACCGCGCAGATCACGTCGAGGTCATCGAGGCGGATCGTCTTGGGTGTCCCGGCCCACAACGCGGACATCTTCCCGGCGCTGAGCTCGAGGCCGGCATCGCCGAGGAGGCGGCGCATCTCCCCGGACTTCCAGATGCCGCGCTCGGCCGCTTTCAGCCGCATGTTCCATCGCATGGGGTCATCCTCCTTCGCCGAAGCGGGTCTCGAGACGCCGGTTCGCGGTCGTCCAGGCGTGTTCGATGTGATCGCTACGGACGTGGATGTAGCCCGACGTCGTCGCCAGCCACTGATGCCCCAACAGCTCCTGGAGGGCCTTGAGGTCCATGCCGGCGCCATAGAGCGACGAGGCGCAGTAGTGACGCAGCACGTGCGGCGTCAGCCGGGCCGACCACGCCGGCAACCACCGGCCCGTCGCGACGCCGAGCCCTTGTCGCAACGCGTTGGCGCCCACCCGCGCACACGTGTCGGCCTCCGCTCCGTGGTGTTCGCTGGGCAGCATCGGGGCATCAGGGTTGGACCAGTCGCCGCCGAACTGGTGACGGACCTCGGCCAACCACCAATCGATCAGCTGGTCGGCGCCGTTGATCGCCGGGACCAACCGAGCCTTGGGGCCCCGACCGCTGCTGCCCTTGCCGTGTCGCACATGCAGCTTGCCGAACTCGCCCAGGTCGGGGCGCCAGTCGCGGATGTCCAACATGACCGTCTCGTTGATCCTCAACCCCAGCCGCCGCCACAGCGACGCCGCGAAGTAGTCCCGCGCCGCGGGCAGGTACTTGCGGGCCTCGGGCACCGAGGCGCGCCACGCCGAGAACAGCACCTCCACCTCAGCATCGGACGGCGGCACCCGGACCTTGCCCAACGTGTTGCCCGACTGGCGGTTGAACTCGTCGATGGGTTGTTCGACCACGACCCCGGTCAACGCGTGGATGTCGCCCTGATAGCGGCTGATCACGAAGTCGAAGAACGACGCCAACGTGCCCGCCTTGGTCGCCCGGGTGCTCACCGCGTGACCCAACCGGCGCTGCTCGGCCAGGAACCGATCCGCGTCGTCGCACGTCGCTGCCCACAACGGTTCGGTCAGCGACCGGGCGAACTCGATGATCGTCGACCGGGTGTTGGTCACGTGCCCGTCGCTCAACCCCGCGGCGGCCATGGCCAACGCGTACTGGTCGACGATCTCCTGCTCGAAGTCCTCGACCTCTTCAGCCGTCCGCAGCACTCGAGGCGAGTTGATCGTGCGGACCGCCGCGAGGGTCAACGACTGACCAGTTCACCAGATGAGCCCATCCGTCGACCTTACAGACGATCCGTCGGGAATCCCGACCAACTGTCACCAGACGGACAACTGCGCAGCAACCCCGCCCTGCCTGCAACGTCCGCCCGCCGGCCCGCGGAACGCCGCGTCGAACCCGAGGCCATAGGGATTCGCCCTGCCGACGAGGTGGAGGCCGCGTGACATGTACGACCGAGAGGCCCTGCTCGCCGCGGTCGACCTGGCCGACCTGGCCGACGACCTGCTCGGTGCCCACGTCGGCCCGCTCCGTTCGCCGAAGTGGCACTGCCCGAACCCTCAGCATGCGCAGACCGGACGGACCCCGCCGCTCAGCATCTTCCACAGCCACCACGGCGAACAGCGCTGGCGCTGCCACGGGTGCGGCGACGGTGGCACCGCCATCGACCTCGTCGTCGCGTGCAAGGGAGGCAACGTCCGCGACGCGCTCGACTTCCTCGCCGGCCGCGTCGGGCACCCGGACTGCGGTGGCGACTGGTCGCCACCCGCTCGGCCAGCGGTGAAGCGATCGCCCGTAGACCGAGCGTGCCGTGATCCCGAGGGGCTCCGGCGCTACGTCGACGAGTGCGCGGAGCGGCTGTGGAAGCCCGAAGGCCGAGCCATCCGCCGGTGGCTCACCAACGTCCGAGGTATCCCTGCCGACGTGCTGGACGCGAACCGCATCGGTGCCGACCTCGGGGCGCGGAGACAGGAGCGACCCGACGGCATGCCCCGAGACCTCGGCGCCGTCCTCCCGACGATCGCCCAAGGCGAGGTCACCTACGCCCAGATCCGCGTCCCGCATCCCGACCCCGGTCGACCTCGCTACCTCAACCCGACTTCCGACCTCGCCCCCAATCCGCGCGTGACCAGGATGCGACCCGTCGACTGTCGTCGCCCCGAAGTGATCGTCACCGAGGGAGCGATCGACGCGCTCTCGGCGGCCACGGCCGGCTACCGAGCCGTCGGCGTGCTCAGCGCCGCCTACGGCGACGAGGCCGTGGCTGCCGCTCTCGCCCGGCTGCGCCAACCGCTCATCCTCGCCTTCGATGCCGACGAAGCCGGCCAGGCCGCCTCCGCCCGGCTCACGGCCCTGCTCGAAGTGCGCGGCCGAACGCCGGTCCGGCTCGAGATCAGGGAGGGCGACCTCAACGACGCCATGCGCCGCTCCGACGACTGGCCCGCCCGGCTCGACCACGCGGTCGAGCACGCATCGTCGTTTCACCCCTCGGTCGGTGCCGGACTCGAGAGATGAGATCGCTACGGGTTGGCGCCGAGCGCAGCGGCGGCCGCATCGGTGCCGCGCCTTGCGGCTAGGCAGGCGGTGAGCATCACGGTCAGGTACGGCACCCACGGTCCGGCGAGTGCGTACGGCGGGTCGTCGTCGAACAGCATCGTGACCCGGTGCTGTTCGAGATCGGGATGCAGCTCCCGGATGCCGTCGTACCAGACCGATGCCCAGGCGCCCTCGAACCAGACCAGGAGCCGCCGCTCGGTGGCCAGTACCCGCAACTCGCCGAGCGACCGCCACTGTGGAGCGGCCAGCTGCTCGGCCTCGGCTCGCGCCCGACGTCGCGCCGACGCGGCGCCGATCGAGGCAGCGGCGAACAGCACCGGCCCACCGAATGCCAGGATCCTCGGCTCCTCGTAGAAGACGTCGATGGCCTGGAACCGCCATCCGAAGGCCCCGACGTCGGCATGGAGGATCTCCCCACGGTCGAGCAGGACCGTGCTTGCCAGCACCGGCAGCGGGCTGCCGTCGGCGATCTGCTCAGCCAGCTCGACCGCGACGTCCCACCCGCTGTCGACACCCCCGCGACCCCAGGTCGCTTCCATGCTTCAAGGGTACCCAGGGGTGTGACGCGACTGCGGAAGCCCCGAGGTGCTGAGCGCCGAGACAGCTACCTTCGAGCCATGTCCGTCGAGCGTCGTCCGCTCATCCATCCTCGAGTACGCAACGCGTTCCGCGAGGCCTGTTCGGACTACTCGGTCGTGCGTCAGATCGAGCTGGCCTTCGAGAGTGAAGGGCTGGACGCTGACCCTGATGGAGATGTCGAGTGGTACGCCCCGGGTCAGCGTCGAGGAACGTTCGACCGGTACACCTCGAAGGTGGACTGGACCGATCCCAGGGACGTCCGTCAGGTGCTCGGGGTGTTCGAGCAGGTGCTCGAATGGGTACCGGACGGCCCGGGACGTGATCAGCTTGTGCGTCAGCTGCGTCGTGACGGATTCGAGGTCGATGACCACGGCTCGATTCGCGGGGCTGGGGTGTCAGCGCTGACAGAGATCCCGCTCGAAGCCCTTCGTGACCCGTCCAGCATCCGGGAGCATCTCGACCGCATCGCGGCGAGTTCTGACACCGACCCGGGAGTCGCGATCTCGGGCGCCAAGGCGCTGATCGAGGCAACGACGAAGTTGGTGCTGGAGGACCTGGGCGAGGACTACGACGAACGAGCCGACGTTCCGGCGCTTGTGAAGGCGGCGCAGAAGGCCCTTGCGCTCCATCCCGAATCGCTCGCTCCGACGGCTCCTGGCGTCGAGATCACCAAGCGCTTGCTCTCCAATCTGTCTCAGGTGGCGATTGGCATCGCCGAGTTGCGGAACCAGTACGGGCCCGATCACGGACGGTCGCGACCGGTCGTCGGGCTCAGCCCGCGCCATGCCCACCTGGCGGTCGGCTCGGGCACGACGTACTGCCGAATGCTTCTGGAGACGCTCGAGGCACGAAGGTCGTGATTCGTGTGCAGCCGGACGCTCCGTCCGAGCACCCAGGAGTGCCTTGCGGTTCGGTCTAGAGCTCGACGGGGTTGTCGCCGGTTCCGAGTTCGGCCCAGAACTTGCCGAAGTCCTCGAGGCCTGCGAGGGGCGAAGCTTGGGCGAGATCGACGATGCCCCGAACGACGGCGTGAACCATCTGAGGGTCGCCCGTATCCATCGCCTGGTCGAGGCGGGTGAACATCTCTTCACTGCTCTTCGCACGCTCAGCGAAGACCCGATCGAAGTAGAGCCGGAGGATCTGCTCAGCCGCGTGGATGCGATCGACCTGGATGTGCTCCTCTGCCGCGATGGCGGCGCGCTTCGTCTGTTCCTCCTCGCGGATCCGGCCGTACTCGCGTGCAGCCGAGACGATCTCGTTCAACGCGGCGAAGGCATCGGCATCAAGGACCAGGGTGCGCTTGGCGGACACGATCTCGCCGCGGTGCACGGGTGGCTCAGCCATCGTCAGTCTCCTTGAGCAGGTTTCGGTAGCGGAGCCTGAACGAGGACGTCTCCTCGTTCAGGTGACCTGATTCATCCACGACTGGGGTAGAGGCGACATCGCGAACCGCCAAGGTCAGGGTGAGAGAATGCTGGAAAGGGATCACGTGCTCTTCGGGGTTGAAGGGTTCCGATTCGAGCTGGTCAAGAGCGGCAGTAGCGCGAACCACGAGCTGGTCGAGAAGCGTCTTCAGCTCGTTGGCCCGCGTGATGATGACATCGAACTTCGCCTTGGTCTCCTGCGCTTCGGCGATCGCGACGTTGACGGCCGCCTCGTTCTCGACGGCCTTCGTCTTCGCCTTCTCACCTTGCCCTGCGACGACGAATCCGCTGACGAGGATCGCCGGGCCGATCGTCACGAAGTTCAGGGCTGCGGCGCCGACCACCATCCCTCCGCCACCGGTGGCCAGGCTTCCGCCACCGAGGAAGGCGAGGGTCGCGTTCGTCGCCGCTGCGCCAGAGAGCGTCGAGATCGCGGTGCCGGTGCTTGCGCTTGCGAACGCGGTGACCGCGCTGGTCAGGCCGACGTTGATGCCAACTCCGGCGACGGCTGACCCAGCGATCCCACGCATCCACGCGATGGCGTCCTGGCCGAGGCTCTTGTCGAGGCTGACCTGGCCTGCCGCAGCGTCGAGCCCATCCACGAGGAGCTTCTCGCTCTCGGACACCAGCTTCTCGTGTCGGCGAAGGAAGTCCGCCATGCGCTCGACGACTACGCGGTAGGCCTCCTCCTGGTTGGCCCCGAGCGACTTCAACGTGTCATTCGTCGTAGCGGCGTGGGTCTCAAGAGCGGCCCGCTCCGCCTCGTAGAGCGATCCAGCCGCCCGGATGCGACCGTTGGCCCGCTTGATCTCGTAGCCGCCCTTGAGCCCGAGGACGGCACCGCCGGCGCCAGTGACCACTCCGGTGCCGATCAAGATGACCGGAATCAGCGGGAGTGGCATTGAGGGTCCTCAAGTCCGGGGTTCGGCACGGCCCGAACCGTAACGTCCGTCGGCAGCGGGCACGGCGGCGTTCGAGCTGTGACGAATGATTCAGTATCGGCAGGAGTGCCAGCCCTGTTGAGGTCGACGGCCCCTGCGGTGAAGACAAAGTGCGCGGTTTCGTCCGCCTTCCGCGGCTTACAGGGGCATGGAACGCGATGGGCTCGGGGTGTTCGAGGTCCTGGTGCTGGTGCTCGCCGGGGTGGCGGTGCTGGTCATCGGGGTCGTGTGGGCGGGGGCGGCGCTCTCCATCTTGTTGTCGGGAAGCCCGCAGGGCGTCGCCTTCTCCGCTGCGGCTGACGCCCTCGCTCGACTCCCTGCCAACGCCGGAGACCCGGCGAACGCGTGGAGCGCGCCGTACTCGGAGGCGTTGCCTGCTGCCCCGCTTTACTGGCTGAGCACCGGACTGGCCGGCGCGGGCGCGGCGACGGCGACCGGAGCAGCGATCCGGTGGTTCGGGCGGTCGAAGGTCGGGACGTCGCGCCGCCGCCCGCTCGGGGTCGATGCTCGGCCTCGGTTCGCCACACGTCGGGACCTGCGTGCCCTGCTTGTTGACGAGCCGGTTGATGGCCGGTTCGTGGTCGCCAAGTTCGGGCGCCGTCTCGTCGCCACCGAGCCTCCTCCGATCGCCGGTGGCTCGCCGCCCAAGCACAACCGTGGGCCGCGCCGCGGTGATCGGGGAGCGGTGGCGCTCGTCGGTCCGTCGCGGTCGGGCAAGACCACCGCTGCGGTGGCCGGGATCCTCGAGTGGAGCGGGCCGGCGGTGCTCTCGTCGGTGAAGGCGGACCTGCTCGGCGCGACCCACGGGTGGCGGTCGGAGGTCGGCGACGTGCGCGTGTACGACCCGATGTCGTCGAGCATCCCGAAGGGGACCACGGCGTTGTGGTCGCCGTTGCAGCAGGCGGGATCGGTGGCGGGCGCGCAACGGGCGGCCCGGGCGCTGTGCGATGCCGCTCCTCGCAGCGGGGTCGAGGGCGGGATGGACTTCTGGCTCGCCCAGGCCGAGATCCTGCTGTCTGGGTTGTTGTTCATCGCCCACCAGGGCCATCGCGACATGGGTGCTGTGTGCCAGTGGGTGTTCGCGCAGGACCGCCCGACCGACGCCGGTGACGGCGAGGTGTACGACGCGCTGAAGCCGCTGTTGAACTCGAACAACAGTGCCGTGTCCGGTGGAGCGAGTGAGGTCCACAAGAGCCTCAAGTCGGTGTGGCAGATGGAGGACCGCACCCGCTCGTCGATCTACGCCACCGCGCAGACGGTCGTGTGGCCGTGGTCCGACCCGGGTGTCGCCCACTCGGCCCGCCCACCGCACACACCACCGGGTAAGGGGCGACCACCCACGCGCAGAAAGGAGGGAGAGGGCCAGATCGACCTGGCGTGGTTGCTCGGCGGCGCCAACACCGTCTACCTGTGCTCGCCGATCGAGGACCAGCGTCGCCTGGCCCCGGCGTTTGGTGGGCTGCTCAACGACCTGATCAACCAGGCGTACCGCCACGTCGCCGAGCGCGGGAGGCCGCTCGATCCGCCGCTGCTGGTGGTGATCGACGAGGCGGGCAACACGCCGCTGCGGTCACTGCCGGAGTACGCGTCCACGCTGGCCGGCCTCGGCGTGTTGCTGGTGACGATCTGGCAGAGCATCGCCCAGCTCAACGCCGCCTACGGCCCCCAGTCCGACACGATCCTCACGAACCACCTGACCAAGCTCATGTACGCCGGGCTGTCCGATCCGGCATCGCTGTCCTACGTCGATCGGATCCTCGGGCAGGCCGAGGTCGACACCCGTTCGAGGACGGCCACCGAGCGAGTCAGCGGTGGTTCGGACCAGTTCTCCACGACGCAGGTCCCGCTGGCGCCGGCGCACGTGTTGCGCCAGATGCGTCCCGGTGACGCGCTGTTGGTGCACGGGACGCTGCCGCCGGCGCACGTGAGGACCCGCCCGTTCTACGCCACCCCGCACCTCGCAGAGCGCGCCGCGATGAAGCCCGATCGTTCCCAGGTGGCGAAGCCGTGAAGCCGTTCCTTCGCCCGACCTCACGCGCTCGACTCGCGCCGGTCGGCTGGACCTCCGAGCCCGCCGGGCAGTGGGCCGGCCGCGAGGTCGAGGTCGTCTACGACCCGAGCCAGCACCAGATCGTGCTGTGCCGGAACGATCCCGGCGACCACATGCGTTCCGAGCTGGCCGTCGTTGGCTACCGCCGCTACGCGACCGACGGGAACCAGGAGATGTGGGTCCGAGACAAGGCCGCGTCGGCTGACACTGCTGTCGCCCGGTCGACGGACCGCAGCCAGCACCGTCCGGCAGTCGGGCTCGAGGCCCGTGGGCTGTGACCGGACGCGCCTTCCGGGGCTCGTGGACGCCACGGCGGTAGGTTGTGGCCAGCGATCGGAGCGCTCGCCGTGCCCCGTCGAACCAGCTGTCGCTGTTCGACATCGAGCTCTCGCCCACCGAGGCCGACACATCGGCACAGGAGGCGCACCGTGATGAACCACTACGGCCAGCTCGCCCTCGACCACAGCCGGAACCACCGCCCGGTCGCCTATTCGCAGATCCCCGACCCCGACGAGTTCTTCGCCGAAGCGGGGGAGGAGATCGCCGCGGCGATCACCGAGACCCGCGACCAGATCCTCGGCCCGCCCCGAGTGGACGAGGGCCTGGAGAGCTACCGCCGACGCGGCTACCAGGCGTTGGCGACGGCCGAGGAGCTGGTCCTGACGGACCACTTCCTCTTCCAACCGGAGACGACGACGGCGGAGGACTTCGACGAGGATCCGGACCTGGCGGATCGCTACCGGCTGCTGGACGAGATCAACCGCGTGATCAACCAGCCGCTGTAGCCGGCGATCCACCAGCCCGAGCAGAGCCGAGCGAGCCCACCCGAGCGGAGCGGCCGCCAGCGTTCCGTCCGGGTGGGCAGGATCACCTCGCTCCCGCAGGCTCGACTGCGAAGCTACGAGCGAACCTTGCCGCGCTCGACGTCCTACGACGTTGCCGCGACGAGGATCGGTGGGCCGACCCCGAGGAGCAGGCGATGCTCGCCCGGTGGGCGGGGTGGGGTGCGGTCCCGAAGGTCTTCGACGAACGTGACGAGCAGTTCGTCGCGGAGAGGGCGGAGTTGCGGCGCTTGCTCGGCACCGAGGAGGCGTGGGCCCAGGCGCGGCGCACCACCCTGAACGCCCACTACACGTCGGCCTCGGTCGTCAACGCGATGTGGGGAGCCGCGTCGGCCCTCGGTGTCGACGGACCGGTCCGCGTGCTGGAGCCGGGATGCGGCTCGGGGAACTTCCTCGGCCTCGCCCCCGAGGACGCGGTGCTCACCGGCGTCGAGCTCGACGCCACCACCGCAACGATCGCCGAGCACCTCTACGGCGCCCGGGCCACCATCCGCACCGGCGCGTTCGAGGAGCTGCGCGTCGAGGACGGCGCCTTCGACCTGATCATCGGCAACGTCCCCTTCGCCAAGGTCACCCCGCACGATCCCCGCCACAACCGGGGCCGCCACGCCCTGCACAACTACTTCCTCCTCAAGAGCCTCCACCTGACGCGGCCCGGCGGGATCGTGATGGCCCTCACCTCCCGCTACACCCTCGACGCCCACAACCCATCGGCCCGCCGTGAGATGGCCGGTCTCGCCGATCTTGTCGGCGCCATCCGACTCCCCGAAGGGGCGTTCGCCAAGTCGTCGGGCACCGACGTCGTCGTCGACCTGCTGGTCCTGCGCCGCCGCCTACCCGGAGCGGAACCGACTGGGCCGTCCTGGGAGCACGCCGTCACCACGTCGGCCAAGGGCACCGGCGACCGACCCGGCGGCGACGTCGAGGTCAACGAGTACCTCGTCGCGCACCCCGACCGTGTGCTCGGCGACCTCGTGACCACCCGAGGCATGTATCGAGACGACGAGCTGAGCGTCGCACCAACCGGGAACCTCGACGAGCAGCTTCCCGCCGCGCTCGACCGACTGGTCGCCGACGCCACGGCCACGGGTCTTCGCTACGTCGCCCGCTCACCGACCGAGGCGCATCGCACGCGGGCTCTGCCGCAGGCGACGGGCGACTTCGACCTCACCCATGCGCAGGACGGCAGCTTCGTCGTCACCAGCAAGGGAGAGGTCGCCGTCGTGCGCGGGGGAGTGCCCGTCGCCTACGAACCGCGGTTCGCCAAGGACGGCCCTGAACTCGTCCGCCTCGTCGGACTGCGAGACGCAGCCCGCAGCGTGCTCGCCGTCCAACTCGACGGCGGCAGCGAGGATGACCTGCGCGCCGCTCAACAGGTGCTCGCCGACCGCTACGGCAGCTACCTGCGGGTCTACGGACCGATCAACCGATCGACCCGAGCCCGCACCGGCCGCCGAGATCCCGAGACGGGCGAGGACATCCACCGTCGGGTGCGACCACGGATGGGCGGCTTCCGCGAGGACCCGGATTGGCCGCTCGTCGCCGCGCTGGAGCTGTTCGACGATGAGACCCAGCAGGCCCGGCCGGCTGCGATCTTCCACGACAGGATCATCGACCCGCCGCACGAACGCCACGCCGTCGACACCCCCGACGAAGCCGTCGCCGTCTGTCTCGACGAGACCGGCAGGGTCACCGCCGACCGCGTTGGAGAGCTCCTCGGCGTCGACCCGACCACGGCCCGCACGCGGCTTGGCAACCTCGTCTTCGACGAGCCCGACACGGGCCGGCTCATCCCGGCCGCCGAGTACCTGTCGGGCAACGTCCGCGACAAGCTCACCGCCGCCCGAACCGCAGCGGCGACCCACGATCGTTACCGGTCGAACGTCACGGCCCTCGAGCGCGTGCTGCCACGCCAGCTCGACCCCGTGGAGATCACCGCCCGGCTCGGTTCCCCGTGGATCCCCAGCCGAGACGTCGAACGCTTCGCCGCCGAGGTCCTCGACGCCGCGGTCGATGTCGAACACCTTCCGCAGCTCGGCCACTGGTCCGCCCGGCTCCGCGACGGGAGCCGCCGCAGTGTCGCCCTCACCTCCGAATGGGGCACCGCGCGTGCCGACGCGATCACGCTTCTCGACGCCGCGTTGAACCAGCGGCTCCACACCGTCACCGACGCCACCGACGACGGTCGCCGCGTCCGCAACGACGCCGAGACCCTCGCCGCACGCGACAAGCAGGAAGCGCTCACCACCCGCTTCTCGGCCTGGGTGTGGGAGGAACCCGACCGATCTGAACGTCTCGCCGGTCGGTACAACGAGCTGTTCTCCTCGACGGTGCTCCCGCACCACGACGGCAGCCACCTCACCCTCCCGGGCCTTGCGACGAGCTTCGAGCCCCGCTCCCACCAGCGCGACGCGGTCGCCCGCACCCTCACCGACGGCCGCACGCTGCTCGCTCACGCCGTCGGCGCCGGCAAGACCGCCACGATGGTGATGGCGGCCATGGAGCTGCGCCGACTCGGCTCGGCCTCGAAGCCCGCTGTGGTCGTGCCCAACCACATGCTCGAGCAGTTCTCCCGCGAGTGGCTCCAGCTCTACCCGACCGCCCGGATCCTCGTCGCCGACCGCGAGCGGCTCTCGAAGGACCGGCGCAAGGAGTTCGTCGCCCGCGCCGCCACCGGCGACTGGGACGGGATCGTGTTCACCCAATCTGGGTTCGCCCGCATCCCCCTCGGCGCCGATCTGATGCGTGACTACCTGGTCCAGGAGATCGAGACGGCCCGAGGCGCGCTCGCCGGATCGCTCGACGGCAAGAGGCTGTCGGTGAAGCGGCTCGAACGTCGCATCGCCCAGATGGAGGAGAACTACAAGCGCCTGCTCGCCGAGCACACCAAGGACGACGGCGTGCGGTTCGAGGAGACCGGCGTCGACTTCCTCTTCGTCGACGAGAGTCACGCTTACAAGAACCGACGGGTCGACTCCAGCATCGACGGCGCCGCCAACACCGGCTCACAGCGAGCCCAGGACCTCGACTCCAAGCTGTGGGCGCTGCGGCGCGCCCACGGTCCTCGGGTCGTCACCTTCGCCACCGCGACCCCGGTGGCGAACTCGATGGCCGAGCTGTGGGTCATGCAGACCTACCTCCAACCCGACCACCTCGACGCTGTCGGGCTCAAGCCGTTCGACGCGTGGGCCGCCACCTTCGGACGCACCCACACGGCGCTCGAGCTAGCCCCCGACGGTGCGTCGTACCGGATGCAGACCCGCTTCGCCCGGTTCCAGAACGTCCCCGAGCTCCTGACCCTCTACCGGCGAGTCGCCGACGTCCGCACCTTGGACGACCTCGACCTTCCCACCCCAGCGGTGGCCGGTGGTCAACCCGAGACGGTGGTCGTCGAACCGAGCAACGATCTCGTCGACTACGTGGCCGACCTCGCGGCGCGGGCCGAACGCATCCGCAACCGCTCGGTCGACCCCAGCGAGGACAACATGCTCAAGGTCACCGGCGACGGACGGCGCGCTGCGCTCGACCTCCGACTCGTCGGCCTCGACCCACCGGCCGACCGGGCCAAGCTCGATGTCGCCGCCCAACACATCGCCGCGATCCACCACGCCACCCGCGACCACCGCTACGCCGACGAGCACGGCCAGCTCACGCTTCGACCCGGCGCGCTGCAACTCGTGTTCTGCGACGTCTCCACGCCGGCCGGCGACGGCTGGAACGCCTACGACGAGTTGCGCACGCTGCTCGTGCGCCGCGGTGTCGACCACGGGTCGATCCGCTACATGCAGTCGGCCCAGACCGACCAGGCCAAAGCCAACCTGTTCGCCGCCTGCCGCGACGGCAGCGTCGCCGTGCTGATCGGTTCCACCGAGACGATGGGTGTCGGCACCAACGTCCAGGCCCGCGCCGTCGCCATGCACCACCTCGACGCGCCCTGGCGTCCGGCGGACATCGAGCAGCGCGACGGGCGCATCCTGCGCCAAGGGAACCAGAACCCCGAGGTCCGCATCCTCCGCTACGTCACCGAGGGCAGCTTCGACACCTACATGTGGCAGACGCTTGAGCGGAAGGCCGCGTTCATCGCCCAGGTGACCCGAGGCGACCTGCCCGACCGCGACGTCGACGACATCGGTGACCAGGCCCTCTCGTTCGCCGAGGTCAAGGCCCTCGCCACCGGTGACCCGCTCGTCCTCGAGAAGGCGGCGGTCGACGCGGACGTCGCCCGGCTCACCCGGCTCGAACGCGCCCACCACGATGACCAGCACCGGCTCCGCCGGACCCACGAGACGGCGCTCGCTCGATCAGACCGAGCGACCGAGCGCGCCGGTCAGCTCGAGGCCGTGCTCGATCGGGTCATCGACACTCGCGGCGACCGCTTCACCATGACGGTCGACGGCCACCGGCACGCCAAGCGCGTCGAGGCCGGCGAGCACCTCCAACGGCTCATGGCCGAGCGCCTCGACCACACGCCTCCGGAGACGACTGGAGCGGTCCACGAAGTCGGCTCTCTCGGCGGCCTCACCATCACCGGCCAGGCCGTCACCACCATCGACGACGAGATCCGTCTCGCCGTCCCCGAGGCCCACCTCGAGGTGACCTGGCCCGCCCTTGATTGGAAGCGCAGCGACCCGAGCGGACTCATCACCCGCCTCGAACGCCAGATCCAACGACTACCCGACATCCTCGCCTCACTCCAAGCCGAGGGCGAAACCGCTCGAGCCGAGGCCGAACGGGCCGCCGCCCGCATTGGCGCACCGTGGGACCGAGCCGAGGAGCTGACTACCCTCCGACGTCGCCAAAGCGAGATCAACGACACCCTCGCCGCGGCCACCGCCCCCGACGAACCGCCGAGCGTCGAGCCGCCGGCAGCGTCCGTGACGGTCGACCCGGTCGTCCGTCGATCGCCCGGCGGCGGCCTATCTCTATGAGGAACCCCTGTCGCACATGGGCCGAACGGCCTACGCTTTCGGGATGGCATGGTTCGCCGCCGCTCCTCGACCCGGCACCGCCCGGTTCGACCGCGGGGACGCCAGCCGGCGGGGGAGCAGCGGGCGACGGACGTCAGTCCACCTTCCTGGCAGCGACACCCCGGCGGCAGACCATGGACCCGGAGACCAGCGGTAGCGGAAGCGAGCCGCATGGCAAGGAACGGAGGCCCGTCACGGGCCTCCGACTTGAAGCGTTGCCTCCGTGCGCTGACCCCGCCTTCCCGGTCCTGCACGACTACTTCGAGATGGTCTACGGCCCGCTGATCGGTCCCGCGTCGACCCTGCTCGCTAGGGCGCTCAATCGACACCTCGCCGATGCCGGTGGCCCGGTCATCGTCTGCCCCGTCGAGCTCTCCCTCGAGCTGGGCCTGCGCGCCAGCCACCGCGAGCCGGTGGGCAAGACCTCCCCACTGGCCAAGGCCATCGACCGCCTGGCCCAGCACCGACTCGTCACCCACCTCGGCGACGAGACGCTTGGCGTCGTGGTCAGCGTTCCGCCGATCACCGACCGCGGCGTCCCGAAGCTGCCGCGCTCGGCTCAGCGCGCTCACCGTCTGTTCGCCGCCGCCTCCGAGATAGCGCAGCAGAGCCCACGGGCAGCCCCCAGCGGACCGCCCGTGGGCGGTCAGGAGCCGGGTGTCGGCTCGCCGTCGACGGAGGCCGAGTAGGTCCCGTCGGACTGGACGGCCCAGCGGACCACCGGTCGCCCGGACGCGTCGCACAGGACCAGCGCGACGGTGGACGTGCCGTCGTCGTGTGAGATCGACTCCAGAACCGCGACCTGGTCGCCGCCGAGCGCGAGTGCGAGCTGAGCGGCACCGCACACGTCGACGAGCCAGGCACGGGCGCTGCCGTCCTCGTCGAGCAGTTCGAGGCCGACCGTCACATCACCTTCGTAGGGGTCCCTGTCGGCCGCGATGGCCGCTCGGACCCGGCCCTAGTCGTCGACGATCTCGAGCCGTCGCGCTCGTAGGACACCGGCTTCAGCCTCTGGTGCCATGGGTGCACCCCCATGCGAATAGGAGGCGGGGGTCACCCATGTCGCCGGGCGAGAGCGCTGTCCGCAGCGGACGAGCGGCAACCTACCCCTGCGTTAGAGTCAACGCAAACGCCCAGGTGGTGGGCGGGGCTTCCTACCCTTGCCGATCGTGGGACGAATGGTGGATGCCGACGATCTCGTCAGCGCCAGCGAGATAGCGACGCGCCTCGGCGCCAAGCGCCCCGGCGTCGTCCACGACTGGCGTCGCCGACACCCAGACTTCCCCCAGCCCATAGCACGCCTCGCCCTCGGCTACGTCTGGTCCTGGCCCGACATCGAAGCGTGGGCCCGCTCCACCGGTCGGCTCTGAGCGGCGTCCGCGTGCGCTGAGGGACCGCGGGTTTGCGCACCGTGACGCTCGCAGCCCGTCGTCACGATCTTCCGCGTCACAGGGGTGGCGTACCCTTGGCCTTCAGGTTGACGCAGGCCGTGGGGCCGGGGACCTGTGGATGGTCAGCGTGGCTGAGAATCGTGCAATCCGAGACGCGCATTCGTTCGACCCCTTCGCCGCGCACGCAGACGAGTCCTGGCCAACTCCTCGAAGCCTGTTGCGCAGCCCAGGTCGCCGGGCGGGCGGAAGATTGCATCCATGGCCGTGACGTTCCAGGAGATCGCCGCGGGGAGACGCCTGGCTGGAGTCGTCGCCGATGGCGAGGTCAGCGTCGTGGCTATCGAGGTCCACGGGGACTCGTCGGCCACCCTCACCTACCGCACAGGAGCCGGCCAGCTCGGCGAGCGGATCCTGACCCTCGATGACCTCTCCGGCATCAGCCAGGTGTCCGACCGCCGTTGGACGTTCGACGCGGACGGCGCAGCGTTCCGGTTGGCTTCCGAGGCCCGCCGCATGAAGTGGGCTCACCTGGCCGACCCGTTCGCGGCGGTCGACACCTCGAACATCGAGCCGTACCCGCACCAGATCGACGCCGTCTACAACCGGTTCCTCGAGCAGAAGCCCCTGCGGTTTCTCCTCGCCGACGATCCCGGTGCCGGCAAGACGATCATGTCCGGGCTGTTGATCCGTGAGCTGATGCTTCGCGGCGACGTGGCCCGGTGCCTCATCGTCGCCCCTGGCAGTCTCGTCGAGCAGTGGCAGGACGAGCTGTGGGACAAGTTCGGCCTCGACTTCGAGATCATGTCCCGCTCGGCGGTCGAGTCCTCCCGGACGGGCAACCCGTTCTTGGAAAAGAATCTCCTCGTTGCTCGGGTCGATCAGCTGTCTCGGGCCGAGGACCTCCTGGCGAAGCTCGAGGTCACCGACTGGGATCTCGTGATCGTCGATGAGGCCCACAAGATGTCGGCCCATCAGTACGGCAACGAGATGCGCAAGACCAAGCGCTTCGTGCTCGGTGAGGTGCTGCGAGACCGTGCTCGCCACCTGCTGCTGCTGTCGGCGACCCCGCACAACGGTAAGAACGAGGACTTCCTGGCGTTCATGACACTGATCGATCCGGAGCGATTCGCCGGGCGGCTTCGCAACGACGAGATGCCCGACGTCAGCGACGTCATGCGTCGACTGGTCAAGGAGAACCTGCGGACCTTCGAGGGCAAGCGGCTGTTCACCCAGCGGCACGCGCACTCGCTCAACTTCGAGCTGTCCGGTCCCGAAGCCGAGCTGTACGAGGCGGTTACCGACTACGTCCGTACTGGCATGAACCGGGCGGCCCGCATGCAGGAGGAAGGCGACAAGCGGCGCGGCATCATCGTCGGCTTCGCGCTCGCCGGCCTCCAACGACGCCTGGCATCGTCGCCCGCGGCGATCTACCACTCGCTTCGTCGCCGCCGTGAGCGGCTTGCGAAGCAGGCCGAGGAGCTGCGCCGCCTGGCTGCCGGCGGTGCGCCCGTTCCGGTGGTGGACCTCCCCAAGGGGATCAAGCTCGCCGACCTCGAGGACTTCGACTTCGACGACTTCGACGATGACGAGCTGGAGAACCTCGAGGACCAGGTGATCGACGCGGCGACGGCTGCGGCGACCGCTGAGGACCTCGAAGCCGAGATCCTCGAGCTTGCAGAACTGGTCGACCTGGCCGAGGCGGTGCGCGACAGCGGGATCGACACCAAGTGGACCCAGCTGCGCGATCTGCTGCGCTCCGAGGAGTTCCGCTCGGGGGAAGGCCCTCGCAAGCTCATCGTGTTCTCCGAGCACAAGGACACGCTCACCTACGTGGCGGAGCGGATCGCCGCGGAGATCGGCCGACCCGAAGCCGTCGTCACCATCCACGGCGGGATCAAGCGCCACGACCGCCGGGAGATCCAAGACCGGTTCCGAGTGGACCCGACCGTGCAGGTCCTCGTCGCCACCGATGCCGCGGGCGAGGGCGTCAACCTCCAGGTCGCAAACCTCATGGTCAACTACGACCTCCCGTGGAACCCGAACCGCATCGAGCAGCGGTTCGGGCGCATCCACCGCATCGGCCAGAGCCGTCCGTGCCACCTGTGGAACCTCGTCGCGCACGAGACCCGGGAAGGGCAGGTCTTCAAGCGCCTGTTCGAGAAGATCGAACAGCAGCGCGGCACCTACGGCGACCAGGTCTACGACGTCCTGGGCGACTCGTACATCAACACCTCCCTCCAGGACCTGTTGATCCGAGCGATCCGTGAGGACGGCGATCCCGCCCACCTCGCCTACATGGACGAGATCATCGACGGCGAGATCGGCGTCCAGCTCGAAGACGTGCTCCGCGAACGCGCACTCGTCGGAGCCCTGAACGACCCAGCCGCGAACGACAAGATCCGCGACCTGATGGAGCGCTCCCGCGCTCGCAAGCTGCAGCCTTGGTTCGTCGAGGCGTTCTTCACCGCCGCGCTCCAGCAGTACGGCGGCCGTATCACGGCCCGCGAACCGGCACGGTTCGAGATCACACGAGTCCCGGCCTCGGTTCGCTCCCACGCCGACCCGCAGCTCGGTCCCGTCCACGACCGCTACTCCCGGGTGACCTTCGACAAGTCCGCCATCAGCATCGACGGGGGAGACCGCGCCGAGCTCGTCTCTCCTGGAACCCCGCTGCTAACCGCCGTGGTTGAGAAGGTCCTCGCCGACAACGGCGACGCGCTGCAGCGAGGCGCCACGCTCGTCGCACCCGACGACCCGTCGACCGAACCGCGCCTGCTCGTGTACCTCGACCACACCGTCACCGACGGCCGGCACGTCCAGGGTCAACGGCAGGTTGTGTCGCGCCGCTTCCAGTACGTCGAGATCGACCGCAACGGTGTCGCCGTTGACCCCGGTACGGAGCCCTACATCGGCTACGCCCCCATCGACGAGGAACAGCGCAACCTCATCGACAGCCAGCTCGACACCGACTGGATCGATCACGCCGCGGAAGCGGCAGCGCGCGACTGGGCCATCGAACACCTCGCCGCCCCGCACTTCGAGGAGATCGAAGCTGTCACCACCGCTCGCGTCGCCAAGGTGCGAGGCGCGGTCCACGAACGCCTCGCGGCAGAGATCCGTTTCTGGGACGAGCGCGCCGAGGAACTGAAGGGCCAGGAGCTCGCGGGCAAGAAACCCCGGATCAGCTCCGGGCGCGCTCGGGCACGAGCCGACGAGCTCGAGGCACGCATGGCCCGACGGCGTCTAGAGCTGGACATGGAGGCCAACCTCCACAACAGCCCGCCGACCATCGTCGGCGCTGCGCTGGTCATCCCCCAGGGCCTCCTCGACGAGCTGCACGGCACCCCTCCGGACCCGGGCGACGTCGCGGCCAAGATGGAGACCGACCGCCGGGCGGTTGCTGCCGTGGTCAAGGCCGAGGTTGCCCTGGGACGAGTCCCGGAGGTCCAGCACCACAGCAACCCCGGATTCGACATCGAGTCGGTCGACCCCGTGACCGGGCACCACTACTTCATCGAGGTCAAGGGCCACCTCCCCCGAACCCTCGAGATCAGCGTCAGCGCCCAGCAGGTCCAGAAGGCCAAGTCGAACCCCGACCGCTGGCGCCTCGCCGTCGCCTCTGTGCCGAACGAGCCCGACGCCGAGCCGACTGTCCGGTACCTCGTCGAGCCGTTCCGAGACGTCACGCTGCACTTCGCCCAGACCAAGGTGCCGCTCAACGTCGCCAACCTCCTCAACGTCGCCGGAGACCCCTGTTGACCACCTACAAGCCGAAGCTCATCGAGGTGGCGCTTCCCCTCGCGACGATCAACGCCGAGGCCGCTCGGGAGAAGTCGATCCGCCACGGTCATCCCTCCACATTGCACATGTGGTGGGCTCGGCGGCCGCTCGCCGCCGCCCGAGCTGTCATCTGGGCATCGCTCGTTGACGACCCGTCGGCGGACCCGGCGCTGTCGCTCGAGGCGCAGGAGATCGAGCGAACTCGGCTGTTCGGGATCCTTGAACGGCTCGTCAAGTGGGAGAACGCCAACGACCCGTCGGTCCTCGCTGAAGCCAGAGCGGAGATCGACCGGTGCTTTCCGGACGGGCCCCCGCCGGTCCTGGACCCGTTCGGGGGCGGCGGAGCGATTCCCCTGGAAGCGCAACGCCTGGGGCTCAAGGCGTTGTCTGGTGATCTGAATCCAGTGCCCGTGCTCATCCAGAAGGCGATGATCGAGATCCCTCCCCGCTTCGCCGGCAAGGCTCCGGTACATCCGGGCATCGATGGCCGGCTGTCGACGTGGGAACGTGCGCAAGGCCTTGCTGCGGACATCGAGGCGTATGGGAAGTGGATGCGCAGTGAGGCAGAGGCGCGCATCGGCCACCTGTACCCGAACGCCATCGGACCGGATGGGGAGTCGCTGACGCCGATCGCCTGGATCTGGGCGCGAACTGTCGAGTCACCCGACCCAACCTGGAAGGGGCACGTGCCGCTCGTCGCATCCTGGGAGCTTCGGAAGCGCGCTGGGAAGCCCACGATCTGGGTCGAGCCGATCATCGACCGCGAGTCTCAGAGCATTCGTTACGAGATCCGTCAGGGTGGAACGCCAGCCCTGGACAGAACGGTCGACCGTGGAGGCGGTCGCTGCATCGCAACCGGTGCCACGATGCCCTACTCCTACATTCGACCCGAATTTCAAGGCCGTCGCATGGGACAGGACTTGCTCGCCGTTGTCGCCGAAGGAGCGCGAGGCCGTTCATACTTCGCTGCCACGGAAGCCCAGATCAGTGCGGCGATGGTCGCTGTGCCTGCTCGCACCGTCTCCGGCGACATCTTCGACTGGCCTGGCAGAACGAACGTCGTCCGCTATGGGATGGGCCAATGGGAAGACCTGTTCAGTCCGCGGCAGCTCGTGGCGCTCACCACGTTCTCGGACCTTCTCATGGAGGTCGGTCAGCGAGTCCGCGATGACGCGATCAAGGCTGGCTTCGGCGATCGGGGCGAGCGGCTGCGTGACGGCGGAAGTGATGCGACGGCGTATGCCGATGCTGTGGTGACGTACTTGGCCTTTGCTGTCGACAAGTGCGCCGACTACTGGTCCACGATCTGTAGCTGGCACAACTCGAAGGAGCTGATTCGGAACACGTTCGGTCGGCAAGCGATCCCGATGACCTGGGACTTCGTAGAGTGCAACCCCTTCTCCTCGTCGACAGGCAACTGGATGGCCATGGTCGACTGGGTGCGCAAGTCGGTCGAGCACCTTCCTGCCGGCTCGCCTCCTGGTGAGGCAGTGCAGCGCGATGCACGAGCGAGGGTGCGAGAGGTCGGGACCGTGGCAGTGTCGACCGACCCGCCCTACTACGACAACATCTCCTACGCCGATCTCTCGGATTTCTTCTTCGTGTGGCTGAGGAGGAATCTGTCAGACGTCTGGCCCGACGAGTGCGCGACTCTCCTCACGCCGAAGACCGAGGAGCTCATCGCCAACCCGTACCGCGCCGGTTCGAAGAAGAAAGCTGAGTCGCACTTCGAGTCAGGGATGGCGGAGTTCATGAACGAGGTCGCTGCGGCGCAGTCCGCTGATGTGCCAGCGACCATCTACTACGCCTACAAGGCCACCGAGACGAAGGACGGCGAGGTCCGTTCGACCGGCTGGGACACATTCCTCCAGGGGGTGCTCGACGCCGGACTGCAGGTCAACGCGACCTGGCCCATGCGTACGGAGCTGGGCAATCGGCTGATCGCCTCGAAGAGCAACGCCTTGGCGTCGTCCATCGTCTTGGCCTGCCGTCCCAGGGCCACCTCCGCGCCCTTGGCGAGCCGCGGCGAGTTCATGTCGGCCCTTCGTGATGAGTTGCCTGAGGCCGTGCGGCTCCTGCAGTCCGGGAACATCGCGCCCGTCGACATCGCTCAGTCCACGATCGGCCCAGGAATCAAGGTCTTCTCTCGGTACGCCAAGGTGGTGGAGGCAGACGGCTCCGCCATGTCGGTCTCCGACGCGCTCGCGATCATCAACGACGTCCTTGGTGAGGTGATCGATGGCGAAGAGGCCGAGCTTGATGCCGACACGCGATTTGCTGCGACGTGGTACGCCCAGCAGGGCTACAACCCGGGGAGGTCAGGCGATGCCGACGGGCAGGCTCGGGCGAAGAACACGTCGCTGAGCGGGATCGAAGCGGCGGGCATCGGCGAGGCACGCGGCGGGACGTTCCGATTGTTCGAGCGATCCGAGCTCGATCCCGCTTGGGATGTCGTGGCGGATACGCGGTTGACCGTTTGGGAGGCGACCCAGCACTTGGTCGCTGCTCTGGACCGGTCGGAGTCCGAGGCTGCTGAGCTGCTGCACCGGCTTGGCGGCTACGGCGACCGTGCCCGGCAGCTGGCCTACGTCCTGTTCCAGAAGGCAACGGACAAGGGCTGGGCTGAGGAGGCGGGTGCGTACAACGGTCTGATCCTTGCTTGGCCGACGCTTCAGTCGATGGGAAAAAGTGCGGACCAAGACGCTCAGCAGCAGCTCCTGTGATGGCGGGTAGCGGAGGATCAGCCCGATGGTGATGCCCAACACGGACCGGATCTCGAAGGCACTCGACCTTCTGCGGGATGGTCTGCGGCCCAAGTGCGAGGAGACGTGGAGCGGCTTCTTCGGCGACGACTGGCTGACCATCGTCAACGGTCGGCTCCACAACCCGGAGTCCTCTCCCACGACCACCGACGTCGCCTTCCTATTCAAGGGAATGAAGGCCACCTGGAACGATGTCTTCGGCCACGGGTTCCCGCCGGCGATCCGGTCACTGGTGTTCGAGTTGTCCGACGTGCGGAACACCTGGGCGCACCAGGGAGCCTTCTCGACCGACGACACGGTGCGGGCGCTCGATTCAATGGAGCGTGTCCTCGATGCGTTCGGCAACCTCGAGGAGCGCCAGGGCATCCGAACGCTACGTCGCGACCTCATGCGGCAGATGTTCGACGAGGAGTCCCGGTCGGAGCGTCGCAAGACCGCGGCGAAGCCGACCGAGGGCCAGCCCCAGGCGGGTCTGACGCCGTGGCGGGAGATCATCACCCCTCACGCGGATGTGGCTTCGGGGCGGTTCGACCAGGCAGAGTTCGCGGCCGACCTATTCGAGGTCTACAGCCAGAACGCGGACGAGGAGTACCAGGACCCGAAGGCGTTCTTCGCCCGCACCTACCTGACCCATGGCCTCCGGGACCTGCTCGTCGGAGCGGCTCGGCGCCTCTCGGGCGACGGCGGCGATCCTGTCATCGAGCTGCAGACCAACTTCGGCGGCGGCAAGACCCACAGCATGATCGCGCTCTACCACCTCGCCTCCGGTGTGCCGGCGAAGGTTCTGCCGGGCGTGGGCGAGGCACTCGCCGAAGCTAACGTGTCGCTCCCGTCCGAGATCAGTCGGGCGGTGCTCGTCGGGCAGATGATCTCGCCGTCAGCCCCGCAGCCGGTTGAGAAGGGCATCGAGCTGCGGACGCTGTGGGGTCACCTCGCATACCAGCTCGGGGGCACGGCCGGCTACGAGCTCGTGCGCGCTGACGACGAAGCGGGCACCAACCCGGGGGCGGCGTTGCGGACGCTGTTCCAGCAGTTCGGTCCGGCTGTCGTGCTCGTCGACGAGTGGGTTGCCTACGCCCGTCAGCTCCGTGACGGTGGTGACGGTGACCGTCTCGCCGGTGGCGACTTCGACACGCAGTTCACCTTCGCTCAGGCGCTCACCGAGGCCGCGGCTGCGGTGCCGAACGTGGTCGTGCTGGTGTCGATCCCCGCGTCGGACATCGAGGTCGGTGGCGACCGCGGCAAGACCGCGCTCGAGAAGCTCAAGAACGTCGTCACCCGCAAGGCAGCGCAGTGGCAGCCCGCGTCGCCCGACGAGTCGTTCGAGATCGTGCGCCGGCGACTCTTCGACCCGATTCCCGACGATAAGGCCAAGGTCCGCGACGGGGTCATCCGGGCCTTCAGCGAGATGTACCGCCAGCAGCAGGGCGATTTCCCGAGCGGAATCTCCGAGGCTGAGTACCGCCGGCGGATGGAGCTGTCGTACCCGATCCACCCCGAGCTGTTCGACCGGCTCTTCGGCGACTGGTCCGCGCTCGACAAGTTCCAGCGAACCCGTGGCGTGCTGCGCCTCATGGCACTCGCCATCTCGCAGCTCTGGCAGCGCGGCGACCAGTCACTGCTCATCATGCCGGGCAACCTGCCCATGGACTCCGGTGCGCTCGTCAGCGAGATGAAGAAGTACCTCGAGGAAGGCTGGGATCCGGTCATCAAGTCCGACGTCGACGGCGAGAACGCATTGCCGCTTCGCATCGACAAGGAGAACAAGCACTTCGGACGTCTTTCGGCCACCCGCCGCGCGGCCCGGACCGTGTACATGGGCTCCGCGCCGCGGCCCGATGGCTCACGGGGCATCGACGTGAAGTCGATCGTCCTGGGATGTGTCCAACCCGGCGAGCCAGTCGGCCAGTTCGCCGACGCGCTCAAGCGGCTCTCCGGCCAGGCCACCCACCTCTACGTCGACGGCGCGCAGTACTGGTACTCGTTGCAGCCCAACGTGACCCGTGTCGCGGCCGACCGTGCAGCGTCGAACTTCACCGACCGCGACGCCGACGACGAAGTCAAGCGGCGCATTGCGGAGCAAGCCGACCGGGGGAGCTTCACGGCGATCCAGGTCTTCGCCGAGGGACCGGGCGACGTACCGGATGACGACGAAGGTGTCCGTCTCGTCGTGCTTGCACCGTCGGCAACTCACTCACCCAACGACGAGCACTCGCCGGCGGTCGTCCTCGCCGAGAAGATCCTCGCCCAACGCGACGGAGGTCCTCGACTCAACCGCAACCTCCTCGTCTTCACCGCCGCCGCGGCCAACCGTCTCAGCGAACTGCGGACCGCGACACGTCTCTACCTGGCGTGGTGCTCCGTGGTCGAAGACCACCAGGGCCTCGACCTCACCGCCCACCAGAAGAAGCAGGCTGAGAGCAAGGTCAAGGAGACGTCGCAGCAAATCGACAGCCTCATCGCGGAGACCTTCACGCAGGTCCTCACTCCGTCGCAGGAACCCGGAACCTCGACCATCAAGTGGCAGACGACGAAGGCCACAGCGGTCGGCGACGTCGGCGCACGGGTGAGCAAGAAGCTCGCGACCGAGGAGAAGCTGATCGCCACCTATGGCGGTGTCCGCGTGAAGATGGACATCGACCGCTACGACCTCTGGTCAGATCGCGGCGACATCACCGTCGCGAGCCTGTGGAGCACCTACGCCCGCTACCCGCACATGCCCCGCCTGGCATCGTTCCGGGCTCTTGCCGACGCCATAAGCGACGGCACCGCCAACTTGAACTGGTCGCAGGAGACCTTCGCCTACGCCGATGCGTACGGCGAGGACACCTGGTTCGGTGTCCGCACCGCGTCGCACGTCACCCCGGCAGTCAGCGGTCTGGTGGTCCACCCCGACTTCGTTACGACACCCAAGGATGAGGCCGGCGACGGAGAGGACGAGGCTGGCGGAGGCGACGGTGGCAGCTCCGGCGGCAGCGGAGCCGGTGGCGGGGGAAAGGCGAAGGGTGGCGATGGATCCGGCGCTGGCGGTGCGACGCAGTTCTATGCCCAGTTTGATCTCGACTCCGTCCGTGGGATCAAGCAGCTCGGCGAGATCCTCGAGCACGTCACTGCGCGCCTCGGTCCGAACGTTGAACTGTCCCTCGAGGTTCGAGCGACCAACGCCGAAGGCTACGACGACGCAACCCAACGCATCGTCACCGAGAACGCGACCAACCTCGGCGCCAACGGCCCAGAGTTCGAGTAGCTGGAGCACCTGCTGTGAGTCAGAACCAGTCGGTACCCGCGTGCCTAGGTCAGAACACCGGGAATTGGCGAAACCGCTCTAGGTTGGGGCGGTGATGCTCTCGGTTGCCGACCACGCCTCGGACCTGGCTAGTGCCGAGCCCGCTTCGGCCGAGGAGCTCGTACGAGAGAGGCTCGAGGCGGTGGAGCGGAGGGCTTCTGCTGGCGAGTTCAGCAGGTCCACGCCGCTCGGCGGACCTGTCATCTACCGCTACCCGGCAGTCATGATGCCCGAGTTTCAGCGCGCGGTGCTCGACGGTGTTGCTCCATCAGGGTCGAAGCTCCTTCTAACCCTTGACCCCTTCGTAGGGTCGGGTACGACCATGTGCGAGGCGAGCCTACGGGGGTTCCCGTTCGTTGGGGTCGACGTCAATCCGTTGGCGATCCTGATTTCTAGGGTGAAGGCCGGACCGTTCCATATTTCCGCGTTCCGCGAGGCAGCCCGGCGGGTGGCGTCCTTCGCCCGCCGGAGCAGGTCTCAGGCTGTCGTGGCCTTTGCCTCGAGGGACAAGTGGTACCAGCGAGACGTACAACGCGATCTAGCGCGACTCCGCAGAGGGATCGAGTCGGAAGGGCAGCCAGCTACGCGGCGGTTCTTGTGGGTGGTGTTGGCGGAGACAGCGCGCCTGTGCTCCAACAGTCGGCTGACGACCGTCAAGCTGCACATCCGCAAGGCCGATGACCTCAAGCGCAGCCTGCTCCCGATCGACATCTTCGACCAGGTTGCAGCGGGAAATCTGGCTGGGCTGGAGGCCTGGAGTCTCGACCTGGCAGAGCGCGGGATGCTTCGGCCGGGCAATTGGCTGACTCCCTCCGTTCAGCTATTTCAGGGCGATGTCAGATCTGACTGCACCTTCGCAGGGGCGAAGGTGCACGAGTGCGGACTCGTGCTCACCTCACCGCCTTACGGCGACAATCGTTCGACGATTCCGTATGGGGAGGCGAGCTACCTGCCAACGCAATGGATTGATCCCGAGGACCTCGGGCTCGATGCCCCGCCCAAGAACGCGTTCGTCGTCGATGCGGAAAGCCTCGGCGGTTCGAGAGTCGGAGCGTTGAAAGCTGCGGATGGCTTGGCCAGCCGCAGCTCAGCGTTCGCCGAGGTGGCCTCGGCCCTGCGTTCGCAGCCTGCGGATCGGCTCAAGCGAGTCGCGGGGTTCGTTCGTGATCTTGACGAGGCAATCGAAAAGATCCACCACAGACTTGCCCGTGACGCCTGGCAGGTGTGGACCGTCGGCTCTCGGACGGTGGGTGGTGTGCAGGTTCCTCTTGCTGCGATTCTCACTGAACTGCAGAGTGAGCGTGGAGTGCACCACGTGGCGACGCTGACGAGACCGCTGCCATCGCAGCGTCGCGCTGCTGCCCGAAACGACCGGGCTCCCCGCATGACCGAGGAACAGGTCGTGGTGTTGCACAACGGTTCAGGCTAGGGCGGTCGGGAAGGCGTCTCGTCGTCGGAAGTCGTTGTAGGACGTCACGAGGCTCTCGACGTACGGAGAGCGAAGCCGTGCCACGCGAACGAGGCCCCAAGCCATTGACTGATCGTCGGGTGAGAACTCGAAGCCGATCACGCCGTCGGAAGCGGCTGCGTCAAGCTTGATCCGCTGGGCGACAGCTTCGTCCTCGCCTCCGAGGGACGAGGCAAGGTTGCAGGCTTTTGTGACCTGTTCGATCTCTTCGACGACCAGCGCGTGCCGTGCCTGCCAGTTCAGAGACAGGTGTGGTGAGGGAGTGGCGCCAACGACGAGGGCCGCTGCGTCGGCAGGTGACCAGACGCAGGCGTCGACGGCAAGCATTGGTAGGGCCAACCCATCCTTGTAGGTCACTCTGCGATGCCCTATGTCACCAGAGCTCACCAGCCACGGCAGCCGGAAGATGTGCTGGGAGTTGTGAATGGCTGGTCCCATTCGTGTCGAAGCCTTGTCACCGTTTGGCGCTGTGATGGGGAGAGCTTCGAGCCAACGCCCGTTCAGCGCGCGTTCGCCCGAAGGGCGCACCGCGAGGTCGCAAGGCTGTCCTACGAGTACGCACAGATCGAGGTCCTCTAGCCCCGATCGTTCGCGAGTCCGGGTGAGCTGAACTGGCCGCGTCCGCGGAAAAGCCCTCCTGGCCTGGGAGGATTCGTGTTGCTGAGGCACGTATCCGACAGGCGGGGAGGGCACTTCCGAGATGCACGGTACCAGCG
>WPCH01126505.1_pt1 | contig 32383 bp, 31 predicted proteins | sample 5399881 | NCBI WGS metagenome assembly WPCH01 (sample SAMN12869468, study PRJNA574797) | sludge metagenome | isolation source: wastewater treatment of pH5 | place: China:Beijing | collected 2019-05-20
GTCCGCGGTCACGGGCAATCAGCTCTTCGACCAGTTCTGCGCCCTTGGCGGGGCCATCGTGCCGACGGTGCCAGCTGGCGATCTGGCCTGCCCTGACCCTGTAGATCGGGTCTCCGAGGATCTCGGCGACCGCCCAGCGCAGGCTGCGGGGCCCGGTCAGGCTCCAACGCACCGATCGTCCGACCTCGGCCCAAGTAATCCGGGCGGCTGTTTCATTCATGTCCCCGGCAGCCGGACAGGTCAAAACCGGGACACCTTCTGCGAGAGCCCGCGCGACTGTGCCATGGCCTCCGTGACATATGACCAGAGCGGATTCGGGCATCACCTGGGAGTAGCTCAGCCAGTCGACCAGCACGGCATTTTCTGGAACTTCGATCGGATGGCTCGGCACGACCCGGTTAGTGGTTGCGACCACACGCACCGGTTGGTCGGCAAGCGCAGCCAGAGCGGACCGGACAAGATGATTCGACGGATCCTGCGACGTGCTCGGAGCAACCAGAATCAGCGGTTCATCGCCGGGAGGCAGCTCGATGTCATCGTGAGGTGTTTCAAACGGCATCGGTCCCGTGACGTGGACAGAAGGTGGCCACAGCCTCGGGTATTCCAGATGGGGATATGTCGTAACCATCGCAAGATCCGGGCTCGTACCACCGTGAAACCGGTCGGTTGCCGGCAGGCCGATCAGGGCACGTTGTGCGTTGAGGTCGTCACGACCCCGTTCGAGTCCCCACTTCAGGGCCTTTTCGGTTGCGCGCCAGAATCCGCGGCCCAGTCCGGTACGGGCGGGCAATGCGCCTACTGCGAAGAAGGGACGGCCTGAGTCCTGGACCGGATAGATATGTGGGATCAGCGTGCCCCAGGAACAGCCGAAAGCCTCAGCCGCCAAAGCGGGAGCGACCGTGAGAATGTCGTTCACCACCACATCGGGCCGGAATTCATCCAGCAGAGGCATCAACGCGACAGCGGCCTCTCCGGCCCCCGGCGAGCCCGATGCCGGGGGAGGGAAGACCTGGTACTGGTCGGCGCTAACGAAATCGAGACCGGCAGCTTCCACCTCCTGCCGCCATTGGGGCCATGTCTCGACGATCACTTCGTTGCCGCGTCCCTTCAGGGCGCGGGCAAGGCTGACCGCCGGAAACACATGGCCGGGGTCGCCGAAAGCAGCGACCAGGCAGCGGGGCAGGGCTACATCCCCTGGGTGTCGGGACCTGCGACCGGGCGTGACATGACAAGTTCCGGGACCGCACAGGCCGGCGACACCTTGAGCAGGAAACTGACTGCTTCGGCCATGTCCTCCGGCTGCATCATTTCCTCGGGCGGAACTGTTCCCTGCGCGAACTCGGTCATGTCGGTTGCCACAAAGCCGGGGCAGAGCGCGGTCACGGACACACCGGTACCGACAAGTTCCTTCTGGGTCGACTTGGAGAATCCAACGACCGCGGCCTTGGTCGCACCGTAGACGGAAAGCCAGGGTGGTGACTCAACCGCAGCCAGCGAAGCCAGATTGACGATCAGGGCCTTGCCGTGCTCTCCGCCGGCCTGCTTCAGCATTTCTGCCGATTCACGGGTGGCGATCACAAGCGCACGCAGATTGACAGCGATCTGGAGATCAAAATGTTTGCTCTGTATTTCACCCAGTGGCTGGCCGATCCCAATGCCGGCATTGTTGACCAGGCAGTCGAGCCGTCCCCATTGGCGTTTGTGTTCGGCGACCAGTTCAACCACGGCTTCCTCGCTGGTCACATCCGCGACGACCGCTTCGACCTTCAGGTCATCGTTGGCCAGGTCTTCGGCGGCCTTGAGCAACTTGTCCTCCCGACGACCGGAGATCGTGACGGCATATCCGCTTTCCGCAAGTCGCCTCGCGATCGCCAGTCCGATGCCGCCCGAACCACCCGTCACCAATGCCGCACGCTTTGCCACTCTCGCTCCGTTTCGTAGGATGAAATCCAGCGGGAGCCTATGCCAGATGGAGTGGTGGCGGACGATCAGCATGCATCGTCGGCGACAAACGGCAAGAATGGGGGCGCGTTACCCGTGTTTTCGTCCGAGATCGATCGAGGTGAACCATGAGTGAGGAGAAGACTGACAACGAACTGATTGTTGCTTTCGCCAAGGAAGCACGTCAGCGTTGCGACGTGATCTCGACGGGTCTCGATACCGGAACCAGTGATTTCGAGACTCTGCGTCAGGAAGCCCATGCGCTTCACGGCACTGCGTCGACGCTCGGTCTGCGCCGGCTCGGCGAGCTTGCGGGCCTGATGGAATCGGACCTTTCCGACGCTGCCCAGGCCGGTGAGATCCGTCCCAACCGTGCGAGTCAGATATCGGAGGCCGCAGAAGCTCTCGCCTCCGGCGTGAAAGCTGCGGCCACCGGAGAGGAAGAACCGCCCGATGTGGGTCGGAGCCTTTCCCAGCTTTTCGCTCTCTAGTTCAGGCTCCTGAAAGTTCCGGGCCAGTAGCTCAGTTGGTTAGAGCAGCGGACTCATAATCCGTAGGTCGAAGGTTCGAGTCCTTCCTGGCCCATCCGAAGCAGACAGTTCATGCGGTATTCGGTGGCGCATGTCCGTGAGCACCCGTCCGGCTTTGAGGAATGTGGACGATGCCGGATTCCGATGTGGCTAGCCCGGCGGGAAGCCGAGTTTGGCCAGTTCTTCCTCAAGCCAGGGCGCCATGGTTACTGCGTAGGTGGCTGACACGTGGTACGAGTCACGGTAGACGAGGGCGTTGCCGATAACCGCCGGGCAGCGGCCGTCGCTACACAGGATCGGCATCGGGTCGATGATCTTCACACCCGTTTTCCCGGCGGCCTTCACATCGAAGGAAATCTTCATGTTCCTCTTCGGCTTGAAGGCACAGACCTTGAGGTTGTTCAGGTTTTCGGCCACACATTCATGTGGCAGCCAGGGCTCGCGGGGGGCCTGGGCCTGATCGCGGATCAGGATCACCTGGCCGGCGTCCTGCTTGAGCTGGTTGAAGGTCTTGACCATTCCCGTCACCAGGTAGGGCTCGCTGGCGGCCCGGCTCAGCTTCTTGCCGTTGATTGTGAGGCTGTAGACGGCCCTGGTTGAGGTCGCGACCACGACCAGATCAGGCTTCTCCTCGGCTATGCGCTCCAGCGAGTTGGCCCTCCACTCGTCGCAGAACTGACTCAGCTTGACCTCGGCGATCGCACAATTGGCCCGCGAAAGGCCGATGATCTTCCATCCCTGCTGCTTGCCAATCGTGTCCAGGGTTGGCATGTACATCATCGAATGGGAATCACCAAACAGGACTACTGTCCTGCTTCCGTCCGGGTCGCCATAGACGCATTCACCGGATTCGGTCCGCGGCCCGAGGATGAGGCAGCCATCGGCGTACATCTCCCCGCGGTCGTCGCGGGCATGGAGCGGATTCGGTTTGATCGCATCGACCGACTTGACAAGGGGAACGTGACGGTCCTTGATCACCGCCGCTCCCTGTACCTGATCCTGGTCAAGGTCCTTTACATCAATCCGGTTCGACCCGAGGTAGAAACCGAATCCGGCCGCGACGAGGGAACAGAGCACACCAACCACGATCGCCCGGTTCGGCCGGAGTGCGAGGATCTTCGATTTCCGCACCGGATCCTCGATGATCATGTGGCTGAGCTGGGTCGGGAACCAGGAGGCCAGAGTCGCGACAACCAGCCACTGCCAGGACAGATTCCCCCAGATGCCGATCGCGAAAACAACGAAGGGCCAGTGCCACAGGTACCAGGAATACGAGATATTCCCCACGTACTGGAAGGGACGGGTGGAAAGGATCCGGGTCGTTATTCCGGAGCCCGAGGCACCGGAGACGAGCAAGGCAACCGTCGCCATAACCGGAATCAGACCACGCCAGCCCGGGAACGGCGTAGCCGCTGACATCGCGTAGGTCGCCCAGAGCAGGGCGGCAACTGCGGCCACTCCGAGGACCGAGGCAAACCAGCCGGGCAACCGGACCATTTTCGGCAGGGTCATTGCGAGGATCGCGCCGAAAGCGAGCTGCCAGCCGCGGGCAAGGGTCGAGAAGAAGGCAGCTTCGGGGTTTTCAGCCGTGAACTGGAAGCTGTAAAGCAGAGAAGCGATCGCCACCGGGACGATGATCAGCAGCACCATTCCCTTGATCCGCCGCCGGTATCGGAGGGCCAGCAACCCCGCCATGGCGAGCAGCAGTGGCCAGAGCACATAGAACTGTTCCTCGACTGAAAGAGACCAGTAATGCTGGACCGGGCTGAGGAGCCCGTCTTCTGCGGCGAAGTAATCGACACCCTGCGCTATGAAATGCCAGTTGACGACATAAAGCGCGGCAGTGAAGACGTCACCACCGATCTCGACCTGGCGGGCCAGCGGGAAGATCAGGATCGAACCGATACCTATGAAAACGAGAACAGTCGCGGCGAGCGGCAAGAGACGCTTTGCACGGCGGGCGTAGAACTTGCGGATTGAGACGGTTCCCGTCTTCTCGATTTCGCGGACGACCAGTCCGGTAATCAGGAACCCGGACAGCACGTAGAAGACGTCGACGCCAATGAAGCCGCCTTCAGCCCAGGGGATGCTGGCGTGACAGAGCAGCACAAGAGTGACCGCGATCGCACGGATTCCCTGAATGTCGGGCCGGAAGTTCGAACCCGCTTCTTTAGCCGTAGGTGAGCCGCTTTCTCTGGCTTCGACCTCGGCACCGCCAAGAGCCATCGGGGCAGACTATCTGTTCGGACTTATCCCACGCCCTCCGCTCTGGCTGCTTGACTTCCGTCTTGATGTTGCGTGTCATCGCCTTTGCCCTGATCGCCTCGGCCGCCTTGCCGCTGGGAGCGCTGGCTGGAATTCGGGCGCCTATGTCACGGTCGACTGTCGCGATGATGCTCGGGTTCGCTTCGGGAGCTTTGATTTCAGCCGTAGCCTTCGAACTGTTCGACGAGGCGTATCACCATGGCGGCGTTGGCTGGGCGAGCGCTTCCTTTCTGGCGGGCGCGACAGCTTTCGTGCTGATTGACAACTGGCTGGAGAGAAGGATCCGGGACCGTGCCCGTGCCGGGGCTGGAATCGGCTTTGCCCTGCTGGCAGCGGTAACCCTGGATGGCGTACCGGAGAATCTGGCGATGGGGGTATCCCTGATCGAATACGGCAGCGTTGCCCTGCTGGTCGCGATCTTCGTCTCCAACTTTCCCGAAGCAGCGGCAGGTGCGAAAAAGATGAAGGATGCCGGCTTCAGCGACCGCCACACGATGCTGATCTGGATTGGCGCAGCAGTGTTGCTCGCCGCTGCAGTACTGGTCGGCTATCTGGCTCTGGATGGGGCCAGCGGTCGCACCCTTTCGGTTCCACTGGCTTTCGCGGCCGGAGCGGTCCTGGCGTCGCTTGCTGACACGATCATGCCCGAGGCATTCGAGGAGGGCGGCACAAAGGTCGCGTATGCGACAGCACTGGGCTTCCTGCTCTCCTATGTCCTGGCGGTCGGCTGATCCGATCAGGATCTGACCCAGATCGCATCGTTGCCGAGCGGGACCCGCTTGACACTCTCCCGGGCAAGCATGTCCAGAAGTTCCTTCTCAGCGCCCTCACGGTCAACCTCCTCTGTCTTTTCCGCCATGACCGTGGCAACCTCGACGGTGGTCAGTCCCGCTGGATACGGAAGTAGAGCTTCAAGTGCGCTACCCGCAGGTGGCTTCCTGGTCAGGTTCGGATCGAGGTTCGCGATGACCACGTCATACGCCTCCAGCGGCTGGAATCCACCGACTTCGGCCCGTTTATCACCGCACTCGAAGACGACAGTTGGCGCGGTGTAGCGAGCACCATCTTCTGTCGCGGCGGTTTTGCCCTGGAGTTCCGAGGGGCTTCCCGCAGCATTGCGGGCATGGGCGAAATCGGTCCGGAAGGCCTCATTCACCTCAACCGAGTTGAGGGCAGCCATGACGAGTTCCGGCTCGATCCCGGGTACCGTTCCGAGTGCTTCCCTGAGCTGAGCTCTGTCATCAAGGAGCAGGGGGGTGTTGAAATGGAGCAGTTGGAGGGCTCTGAAGACCCGCCATTCCGAACCGGGGTAGAGCAGCCGCGCGGCGGTGATCACGCGACAGGCCTGGCTGCTTGTGAAAGCGCGAGCCTTTGGTTCAGCCGAGAACGGCATCCCGTACCGGTCCCGGAACGCGACAAGGAAGCCGGCCATCTCCTCACGGCTGTAGGGAACCGGATTGTTCTCGTCGGAAAGACTGATTACAGCCAGATGCCATTCGATCTGGTCGCGGTAGCGCCATTCGATTGCCCGCAGTGCAGGACTGGCCGAATAGCCGAAGGGACAGGACGGGTCGTTGAAGAGAAGGGCCTTGATCTGCGGCATGGGCAGAAGCCTAGACAGTCACGATCACCGGCCCCCCGGGTACAATCACCCCGATGGGATCCGTGCGTACAGCTTCCATGATCCGAACTTCCGGACTTGTTGTTCTGTCGGTTGTCTGGTCTTTCTTCCTGGCCCTGATCGGTTCACCGGAAGCGATTCTGTTCACGGTGCCGGTTTTTCTGCTTGCGGCGCCGCTTGCTTTCGAGCGGTACGTCGGTGAAGACATCCTGGCTGCTTTCCGGCATCGGCCGGCAGCGTCACGTGCCATTGCCGCGATCCTCGCGAAGGTTCCGGCCGTCGTCTGCAACCCTGTCTCAGAGGCGACCCTGATCCCGGGCCGCGGCCCGCCTTCGCCCGCTCATTGATCCGGGCTGCCTGACGGTCCGGTTTTCCAGGCCTGTCAACCGCGTCGAATCGACGCCGCAACAATCCGCATCGGGCGGCATTGGAGCAAACGATGAAGCGAATCACTGGCATTTTGTCCGTGCTAATACTGGCCCTGGTTCCGACCGTGGCCTCGGCCCATCAAGGCAACGCCGACTACAGGTCGGAGATCAGCTCGATCCGTCCTGCCTCGGTCGCGGATGGGCTTTCCGTGGAGGTCGTCAACTTCGACGACCATGTCCGGCTGGTCAATGACACCGGAAAAGATGTGGTGGTCAAAGGGTACGACGGAGAACCGCTTGCCCGGATCTCGGCCGACGGAACCGTGGAAGTGAACCTGAACTCACCTGCCTACTACCTGAACGAAGACCGGTTTGCGGATGTCGAAACCCCTTCCCGGGCCGACGCCGGAGCGGCACCGGACTGGAAAGTGATCGGTGACAACGGGACCTATGAATGGCATGACCATCGATCGCATTACATGGGGGAGGGCGTCCCGCCACAGGTCGGGGATGAGTCAAAGGAAACCACGGTCTTTGACTACGTGATCCCGATCGAAGTCGGGGGCAAGCCGGCGAAAGTGAGCGGCACACTGACCTGGGTTGGCAACGATTCGAAGCCGCCGGTGATTCCCTTCGTGATTCTTGGGCTGGCGATCGTCGCCGCGATCTGGTTTGCGATCCGTCGACGTCGGCGAGGACCGGATCCGGACGGGAAGGATGGCGAGGAAGCCTGGTGAGGCGAAGCCTTCTGACAGCACTGGTCACACTGGCCTGCCTGCTCGGCATGGCTGCTTCGGCGTCGGCGCATGCCGTGCTGGAAAGCTCGGCGCCCGCGCGTGGGGCCGAACTCAAAGTTGCGCCCGACCGCGTTGACTTCAGGTTCAACGAACCTGTGGAAGCCTCGCTTGGCGCCGTCAGGGTTTTCAATACCGACGGAGAGGAGGTTCAAAGCGACGGCCCCGAGCGTCCGGGCGCAAGCACCGAGGCGATCGGTGTCGAGCTTCCGGCGGATCTGCCCGACGGGCTTTACACAGCCACCTACCGTGTGGTTTCGGCTGATGCCCATCCGATCTCGGGCGGGATCACCTTCACGGTCGGCAAACCGGGCAAGGACCAGAGTGCCTTCGTCCAGAGCCGGTCGATCTCGGATCTGCTCGCCGAGAACGAGACCGGGACCGTCACCGAGGTCGGGTTCTGGTTCGTGCGACTGATCGGGTATCTGGCGATCGCGCTGGCGGTCGGCGGGATCGTCTGGATGCTCTTTGTGTTGGGCAGGGAACCGTCGGTTCCGGCCGGTTCTGACCGGGAGGTAGCCGCCAGGTTTCAGCGTCTAATGCTCCCTGTGGCTGCCACCGGGCTGCTGGTGTCGCTGCTGGCGATCATTTTCCAGGGTGCCGTAGGGGCGGGAACCAGTTTTCAGGATGCTTTTGGATCCGGGATCCCCAGGCAAGTGATCGATACCCGATACGGCACGATGATGCTGGTTCGCGCCGAAGCCTGGGTTGTAATCCTTGGCCTTGTTATCTGGGCGGGCGGGCAGTTCCGGAGGCCTGGTGCTGTTTCGTTTATCGGATTGCTGGCTGCAACGGTCCTCGTCGTGACTCCGTCCCTTGCTGGCCATGCCTCGACCCGCGATCCGGGATGGCTGTTGATTCCGAGCGACATCGTTCACGTCGCGGCGATGGCGGTTTGGGCCGGTGGTCTCGCGGCAATGCTCTGGATCCTCCCGGCCGCGACCCGCCAACTGAAGGACCCGACGATACGGACCTCGCTTCTGACCGGGACCGCGACCCGGTTTTCCGGGATAGCCCTGGTCTCGGTGGCGCTGATCGGGGTGTCGGGAGCGGTTCAGGCGATCATTGACGTTGGGTCGGTTGGTGATCTTCTTTCAACCCAGTTTGGTCGGGCCGTTCTGATCAAGATCGTTCTCTTTGCCTTGCTTGTCGGCCTGGGTGCAGCAAACCGGATGCGGATCATTCCAGCCCTGGTTCGGCGGCAGGAAAGGGCCGAGTCCCCCGGCGGGCCGGGCAACCGGCTGCGGCAACTGCTCCGGGTTGAGGTGGTCACGGTGGTTGCGGTGCTGGGTGTGACGGCAGCCTTGGTCAGCTATCCGCCGCCGGATGCGATCACATCCGGGCCTGCCTCCGGTTCAGTCCAGGCCGGTCCCAACCGGCTCGACTACACGGTTGACCCCGCCAAGGTCGGAAGAAACGAGGTCCACCTGTACGTGTTCGATGATCAGAGCGGGGCACCGGTGCCGGTGATCAGCGTTGATGTTTCGTTTTCGCTACCGGATCGCGAGATCGCTCCGATCGAGGCCGATGTACGCCGGGCCGGGGGGGGACATTTCATCGTTCCGTCCGCAATGCTTGGAGTCAAGGGTGACTGGCAGGCCACTGTGGCGATGCGACTTTCCCGTTTCGACGAGCCGACAGCGACATTCAAGGTGGAGATCGAATGAGCAGCTGGCTTCCAGGTTTTCTGCTTGCGCTTGCGCCGCTCCTTCTGTTTGTCGGGTTTCTCCTGCTGGGCAGATATCCCGGCGAATCGGTGATTCACCGCACCGCGCGGATCCTCGATCAGATCCGTTCGGCCAGGTACGGCGGCTCGGGTCTCTGGTCGGTCGCTTCGGTCTTCCCGTCGCGCAGCGGGGGCGGGAGGCTGATCGCGAACTCGCTCGCGAGCCGCGGGCCTCCGCTTCAGATCTGAATCCACGAACGATTCGATGTGAAGTCGGCAGCCCGAAGCTGCCCGAAAGGAAACCAATGAAAATCAAGAAAAGAATGCTCCTCGCTCTGTTGGCCCTTGCCGCTCTGGCTATTCCGGCAACGGCCTCGGCCCATGTGTCAGTAGCCCCGGAAGAAGCACCTTCGGAGGGTTACGCGATGCTGACCTTCACCGTGCCCCACGGATGTGACGCAGCTGCGACCAATCGGGTCGAGATCCAGATGCCACCCCAGGTGATCTCGGCGACTCCCGGTGTGGTCCCGGGTTGGGAAATAAGCACGACCGAGGGCAAGCTCCCCCGCCCGAGCGAAATGCATGGTGAAAAGGTGACTGAAGGCGTGCGGGTGGTTACCTGGAAGGGCGGCCCGCTGCCTGATGGCCAGCTGCAGCAGTTCCCGCTGAGCGTCGCCTTCGCCGGAGAGCAGGGCGAGAAAGCCGAGTTCAAGGTTCTTCAGGGCTGCGTGAACGGTGAGGAGACCGCGTGGATCCAGTCGACTCCCGCCAGCGGAGAAGAACCTGAACATCCGGCCCCGGCGGTCGAACTCGGTGAATCCGAGGAACATGGCCAGGCCGCGCACGAGGAAGAAGGAAGCGAGGCCACATCGGCTTCCGAAGGTGACGACAGCGATTCCGGCAACGGCCTCTCGATCGTTGCCTTGATCGTTGGTGCGCTGGGTCTCATCGTTGGCTCGACAGCACTCGCCAAGGGCCGCAGCAAGTAGCCTGACTGCATGATCGGGGTCAGGAATCTGCTTGTGACTCTCGCTGCGCTCGTGGCTGTCCCGGCTTTTGCCGGGACAGCCACGGCGCATGTCGAAATGACCCCGGCCGAAGCGCCGGCCGGTCAGCCGGTCCGCTTGAGCCTTCACATCGGGCATGGCTGTGACGGTGCTGCCACCACCGCCGTCGTTGTTCAGGTGCCTTCGGCGGCAAGCGGAGTCAAAGCCCTGCCTGTCACAGGCTGGAAGGCAAAAACGTCGGCCACTGAATTTTCCTGGCGCGGCGTGCCACTTCCGGATCACCACGAGCAGTCATTTCCCTTTCGGGCCACGCTCGAAGGCGAGAAAGGGGAGACCGTGATGTTCAAGTCGATCCAGAAATGCGAAGGAGGAGCTTCAACTGCCTGGATCCAGCCGGTAAGGGGCAATGTGGAACCGGAGCTTCCGGCACCTGCCCTGACCCTCACTTCAACGGCGAAAGCTCCCGACGCCGGGGCGCCGTCCGAGGCCGGGTCCGGGAACCCTCAGGTAGCGGAGGAAGGCGAGCCAGCTTCGAGTTCCGACGAAGGCGGAGGCAAGAGCCTGCTGCTGATCATCGTCGCCGGCCTCGCTATCGGCACGATCGCCGGTCTGGTGGTGCGGTCCCGTCGCAGATAGTCCTTGTTGGCCGGCCGGGGATGGGTGGCGGCCGGTTCCGTTTCTCCGTTGAAAGGTCCTGGAGTCAGCGTGGACGTCGCCTGCGTCCGGGCGGGCGGCGGCCCCGGCCTTCGAGGCGGTCACGGCTCGATTCCTTCGAAGATACCTGCCGCATGCCACGGACCTGTGAATAGAGGATCTCCTCGGCACAGCGATGGTGCCAGTGGGAATGCTCGGTGCCGCCAGCTACCCCGACGTATTGGACGACGACATGCTCGTCACCGATGTCAATCGGACCCCGGCAACCGAGGCAGTTGTAGAACTTCTGGGAGATCGACCTGATAATCCAGATCTCGTCGCCCTCATCGGTGAGACCGGTGAGTGAAGTGCGACGGTTCGGAAGTCCTGAGAATCTGTTCAAAAGTCCCTGCTCAGAGCAAAATTGAAGGGAAACGCGGGGGAGGGGCGAAATGATCGGCGTGAGCACCGTGACCGCCAATACCAAGACCCTGTCAATCTATATCGAGGACCGGATCGACGAGTTTTCGCGCTCCCAGAAAGATGTCGCTCGCTACATAGTCGATCATCTCGACGAAGCGGCCTTTCTGACCGCGGAAGAGCTGGCCCGCAGGGCCGGCACATCTTCATCGACAGTTGTCCGATTCTCGCAGGCACTCGGATTCGAGGGCTACCCTGAGCTTCAGGCGTCGGCGATCGAGGAGTACCGCGCAACGGTCGGAGGTGAAGAGGGCACGGGACGAATGCTCTTTTCGTTTGACCATTCGGAATTCGAGGCATCCCTCGGAACCGACCACTCGAATCTTGAAGAGACCGCCCGCAAGCTCGATCAGGCCCAGATCGACTCTGCGGTTTCGGCGCTTTCGGAGGCAAGCCAGGTGGTCATCGTCGGTACCGACCAGATGGCTTTCTTCGCAAGCTACCTTCGCCACACGCTCAGTCTGCTCGACATCCGTGCCGAGATCGTCACCTCGACCGCAGGGCCTTCCCTCCAGCGCCTCGGCCGCGTGGATGAGGAAACACTGCTCATCACCCTCTCCTCCGGTCGTTCGCATGCCTTGCTCGCGCGAGCCATGAAGCTCGCAGGGCATCGAGGTGCCCGAACGCTCGCGATCGCTGATGCGACTCTCTCCGATGATGTGAAGAAAGCCGAGATGAGTCTCTACTACTCTTCGAACAGCCCGTCGTTCTTGCGTTCCAACACGGCGCTGATGGCCCTGGTCCACGCGCTCGCACACGGCGTCTATTCGATCAGTGAAGACAGTGATTCCGAGCGCATCCGCGCCTACAAGCTGAAGTAGAAAGGCACTGCCGATTCGACGGCGCCGCCGCAGCGCCGCGCTCTCTATATTGGAGGGGATGGCTGAAGAAGCGACGTTCCGAGTAAAGACCGGCCTGGCAGAGATGCTCAAGGGCGGCGTGATCATGGATGTGGTCGATGCCGAACAGGCAAAGATCGCCGAAGATGCGGGGGCCTGCGCGGTGATGGCCCTTGAAAGGGTGCCTGCCGACATCCGCAAGGACGGCGGGGTGGCCCGCATGTCGAATCCGAAAATGATCAAGGAGATCCAGGAATCGGTTTCAATTCCGGTCATGGCCAAAGTCCGGATAGGTCATTTCGTTGAAGCCCAGGTTCTCCAGTCGCTTTCAATCGACTTCATCGACGAGTCGGAGGTTCTGACCCCGGCCGACGAGATAAATCACATTGACAAGTTCGCTTTTGATGCTCCCTTTGTGTGTGGTGCGACCAATCTCGGTGAGGCCCTGCGCCGGATAGGTGAGGGTGCCGCAATGATCCGTTCCAAGGGTGAAGCCGGTACCGGCAACGTCGTCGAAGCGGTTCGCCACATGCGCGAAATCGTCGGCGAAGTCAAGCGACTGACCACGCTCAGTCCAACCGAGCTTCCGGCTGCTGCCAAGGACCTCCGGGCGCCCGTGGACCTGGTCCGCGAAGTCGCCACCACCGGCTGGCTGCCAGTTCCAATGTTCTGTGCTGGCGGCATCGCTACTCCCGCGGATGCGGCCCTGATGATGCAGCTCGGGGCAGAAGGCAACTTTGTCGGCTCCGGCATTTTCAAGTCGGATGACCCCGAACGCCGGGCCCGGGCCATCGTTGAGGCAACCACGCATTTCAACGATGCCGATCGCATCGCTGCAGCATCCGAGCAGCTGGGCGAGGCCATGCCGGGAATCGAGATTGCCGCCCTCGGCGAGGACGGCCGCCTTGCCCAGCGGGGCTGGTAGCGCCACAAGCCGTTCCCGAGGGAATCCGCGGATCGGCGTACTGGCGGTCCAGGGCGGGTTTCAGCGGCATGTAGAGCATCTGCGTGATGTCGGTGCCGTTCCTGTGGAAGTACGGCTGCCGGAACACCTGGATGGCCTCGAGGGCTTGATCCTCCCCGGCGGGGAGAGCACCACGATCCTCATGGGAATCGAAAATGCCGGGCTTGCTCCGGCGATCCGCACCCACCATGCTTCGGGTCGGCCCGTGCTCGGTACCTGCGCGGGAATGATCATCGCGGGCCGGGATCACCTCGGGCTGATTGACATCACGACCAGACGCAATGCCTTCGGTCGGCAACTGGCCAGCTTCGAGGAAGAAGTCGAGATTGGCGGACTGGTGGATGGAAAATTCAGGGCTGTTTTCATCCGGGCTCCCTGGGTTGAGGAAGCCGGCCGCGGTGTGCGGGTATTGAGTGAAGTACGGGGCCATCCCGTCGCGGTGCGCGAGGGCAGTGTTACCGCGATTTCGTTCCATCCGGAACTGACCCCGGACAACCGGATTCACCGCTGGTTTGCCGGAGTCTGCCTAGTTGCCGCAAACGGAGCCGTCTGAGCTCAGCCGTCTGAGCTCAGTTGCCGGGGAGTGGCGACCCGGCGAGCACGAAAAACCAGGCGAGGAACGAGAGAAAGGCAATCACCACGGAGCCGATGATCACGACTTCGATCAGGGAAGGCGGGTCACCTGACTTTTCACTGTCGCGGAGGCTCTTCATCCAGCCCATGCGGATCGGACCCACATCACGGGCACCGGTCAGCCGGATGTAAATCTCGTTCAACTGGCCGAGGACCCAGGCCACGATCAGGATCGAAATTATCGCTCCGAACAGCACGATCAGGTATGGACCGAGGCTGGGGAACTGGCTGTTTGCAAACTGCGATCCGATCCATAGCCAGACCAGTGGAATCACCGACCAGAGCGAAAGAGCGGCGAGCAGCATCACGCAGGCGACGAGGCCCGCTGCCACGGTTCTACCGACCCCGAATTTGCCGTGTGAATTCATCTGTTCGTCTTGTTCATAGAATCACACCATGTCCGGTCACTCGAAATGGTCATCGATCAAACACAAGAAGGGGGCTGCCGACGCGAAGCGTGGTCAGCTGTTCACCAAGCTCGCGCGAGCGATCACTATTGCCGCCCGTGAAGGTGGTGGAGATCCGGACGGCAACCCGGCTCTCGCGACCGCAATCCAGAAAGCCAGGGCACAGTCCATGCCCAAAGCGAACATCGACCGGGCGATCGACCGTGGCACCGGTGAAGGCGATGACGCTGTCGTAGTCGAGCGGATCCAGTTTGAAGGCTACGGCCCCGGGGGCGCGGCAATCCTGGTGGATGCCTTGACCGATAACCGCAATCGCACCAGCGCCGAGGTCCGGCATGCCTTCACCAAACACGGTGGCAGCCTCGGTGAGCCCGGTTCGGTCGCCTGGATGTTTGAAACGCACGGTGTGATCGTCATTGATGGCAGTTCCAACACCGAGGATGACTTGATGGGTGCGATTGACGCGGGTGCGAGCGATGTGGTGGAAGAAGACGGCATGCTTCGCGTGCTTGCTGAACCCGCCGATCTGACCGCGGTGAAGCAGGCAGTCGAAGCTGAAGGCATCGACATCGAATCTGCCGGCCTTGAGGTGATTCCCAGGAACACCGTCGAAGTGGGGGAATCGGAAGCGGGGACCCTGATCAAGTTGCTGGAGGCGATCGAAGACCAGGATGACGTCAACGAAGTGCATGCCAACTTCGACATTCCGGAAGAAATACTCGAAAAACTCGCCTGAGACCGCTGGTTTTGTACCTCCCTCCGGGGAGGCGTCCGATGGCTGTCGTTGAATAGGGAACCATGAGAGTGGTTATGGGGATAGATCCCGGGACTGCCAATCTCGGTTTCGGCGTGGTCCGTATCGAAGGGGGACATATGGTCGCTCTGGATGGTGGTGCGATCGAGACAGCTTCCGCCGATCCGATCGAGGATCGGCTGGGCGAGATTCACGGGACCCTGAGCCGACTGATCAAATGGCATCAGCCGGCGGCGCTGGCGATCGAGGACCTCTACTTCGGCAAGAACGTCGGTTCGGCGATGAAGGTAGGGCAGGCATCCGGGGTCGCGTTGCTTGCCGCCGCCCAGAGCGGGGTTCCTTGCTTCACCTATACGCCCCAGGCGATCAAGACAGCGGTCTGCGGATCCGGCAACGCCGCAAAGCGGCAGGTTCAGAAGATGGTAGCCACGTTGCTCGGCCTTTCCGAGGTTCCTCAACCGGATCATGCCGCTGACGCTCTGGCAGTAGCGATCTGCCATGGCGGCACCGCCGGGCACCGGGACGCAGCCGATGCCGCCTTGGCCGGTGCGCGCTCCGGCCTGCGGGTGGCGAGTTGATCGCCACGGTCCGCGGCGAAGTCCTGGTGCGACGCGCCGATCACGTCGTGATCGAGGCTTCCGGAGTCGGCTATCGCCTTGCCGTGAGTTCGGAAACCCTTCGTGCGGTTCCCGCTGCCGGTCAGGAGATTTTTCTTCACGCCGAGACGATCAGCCGGGATGACAGCCTTCAGCTCTACGGGTTTTCCTCCGAGGAGGAACGGGACCTTTTCAACATGCTGATCGCGGTCGGTGGCGTGGGTCCGAAGATGGCGATCGCTGCCCTTTCAGGCGGGCCGCACAGGGAGCTGACCCGGGCGATCATGGCCGGTGACGCAAAACGGTTTCAGGCTGTGAACGGAATTGGCAAGCGAACCGCCGACCGGATCATTCTCGAGTTGAAGGACAAAGTCACTTCGGTCGCCGAGGAAACCGGCGAAACCATCGCTCCGGCCACTTCGGATGCCCGCTCAATGGCCCGAGATGGCCTGATCAACCTCGGATACGCCCCGCTGGAAGCCGAACAGCTCCTCGATGGAGTCGGCGAAGGTGATGACCCGCAGCAGTTGATCGGTGCCGCCCTGAAGCGGGCCGCTGCTTCCGGCCGAAATGAGTGACACCCTGTGTGTGGTGCACCAGCTAGAACCGGAACACCGAGTCGATGAGTGACCTGCCCGAATTCGAAGGTAAACGGATCGATCTTGGAGTCGAGGCCGATCTGCCCGAGGGCGCGGAACCCAGGGTTCATGATGCCCGGGCCGATCAGCCGGACCAGGAACTGGACCAGTCCCTGCGGCCGCCGACTCTCGATGATTTCGTAAACCAGAAGCCGGTGACCGGCCAGCTCTCGGTATTCATCGAAGCAGCGCGCCGTCGCGGTGAACCGCTCGACCATGTTCTTCTGGCTGGCCCGCCCGGGCTCGGGAAGACATCACTGGCCAATATCGTCGCCGCCGAGATGGGCGTGCCATTGATCCAGACTGCCGGACCGGCACTGGAACGAAAGGGCGATGTCGCTGCATTCCTCACCTCCCTGGAGCCGGGCAGCGTTTTCTTCATCGACGAGATCCACCGGCTGGGACGAGCGGTCGAAGAGACTCTCTACCCCGCCATGGAAGACGGTGAACTTCCGGTTGTGCTCGGCCAGGGGGCCGGAGCCCAGACGGTGACTCTGCCATTGCCGCCGTTCACCTTGATCGGAGCGACGACCAGAAGTGGCCTCCTCACGACCCCGCTGCGGGACAGGTTCGGCGTTTCGCACCGGCTTGAGTACTACACGCCGGCAGACCTTTCGAAGATCGTCGTGCGTTCGGCCGGGATCCTCGGGGTGGAGATCGACGCGGGCGGGGCGTTGGCCATAGCTGAACGGTCCCGGGGGACGCCGCGTGTGGCCAACCGGCTTTTGAAGCGGGTCCGTGACTTCGCTGAAGTCAAGGGCTCAGGCGCCGTTGATGCCGAAATGGCCGGCTCGGCACTTGAGATGCTTGAGGTGGACCGGATTGGCCTGGACCGGGCTGACCGGGCATTGCTTGAGCTGATCGCAATCCGCTTTGGTGGCGGACCGGTCGGACTGTCAACGATCGCCGTGGCGATCGGTGAGGAGCAGGACACGATCGAAGATGTCCTCGAGCCCTATCTGCTCCAGATGGGTCTGCTCAAGCGAACACCAAGGGGCCGTGTGCTTACCCCGGCAGCTTTCAGTCACCTCGGCCTTCCGGTTCCTTCCGGCCACCAGTCTCTTTTCTGAGGCTGAGCCCCTAGACCGCCGCTGACCCCCGGGCGTTTCGGTCATGCATGAATTTGGCGAACAGTCCGCCGGTGATGAACATGAACGCCGAGTAGACCGCCGCCGGGATCATCAACGCGTCAACATCGAGCATGCCGGCGATTGCGATCGCCACGGTTGCGTTGTGGACGCCCAGCTCGAGGGCGATCGCGGTCGCCTGACGGTCGCTGAGTCTGGCCCCACGGGAGATCGTGAAGCTGATCGTCATCGCCAGGAGATTCAGGCTGAGAGCGGCCAGCGCGACCTTGGTGAAGTTGTCCCGGATCAGATCGAACTCTGAAATCACCGCCGCGACCACGACAAGTACAAACAGAGCAAGCGAAACAGGGGAGAGGCGGTCCTTCAGGGCATCGGCCCGCACACCCATGCGCTCGTGGACCCAGAGTCCGATAGAGAGAGGCAGGACGGTGATCATGAACGTTCGCAACGCGACCGCCGGCATGTTGATCTCATCGAGGTCGCCGACTGTTCCGAACCGGTCAGTGGCAAGGCTGAGATAGATCGGGATGGTCAGGATCGCAACCACCGAGGAGACAGCGGTCATGGTCACCGACAGCGCAGTTTCACCTTTCGCCAGGTGAGTGAACATGTTGGCCAGTGTGCCACCGGGTGTTGCCCCCAACAGCACGAGACCGACCGCCATTTCAGTGCTGAGATTGAAAATCTCCGCCAGGGCGAAGGCCAGAAATGGCGAGATCAGGAGGAGGTTCACAAGTCCGATCGCCACGCCCCGGGGTATTACGAGTACCCGTTTGAAGTCGTCCAGGGTCAGTCCGAGACCCAATGTGAACATGATGACGGCCAGCGCCAGGGGCAGCACGACAGTGGTGATCAAAACGGTTCTCCCTCGTTGATCTCGTCCCCGCAAGAGGGAACCTTCGGTGGCACCATAAGGGAAGCGAGCAAGGGACGCCGGAGGCGCCGCGCAGGTACGCTTCCCACCGATGCCTTTCTTCATCTGCCCCAACTGCGGCAACCGCGAAACCAGCGGCGACCGCACCGCCGGTTTCAGTCCACGCCCAAAGGGATGTTCAAAGTGCGGGTTCGGCTTCGTTTTCGAACTGCTGGACGACTACTATCCGGCTCCGAACGCTGCTTTTTTCGTCTGTGACCAGGAGGGACGGGTAATAGATGCTGGCCGGGGCAGCTATGAACTCACCGGTCTCACCGATGAAGACGTGATCGGGCGTCCGGTGCGCGACGTGCTCGGTCTCGCCTGGGTCGATACCGGTGACGGAGGCCCGACCGCCGACACAAACGGTGATGGTGAAACGGACCCGATCGAGACCTCCCTTGAATGGGGCGTCAGGTCACTTGGAAAGCGCGTCGAGGTCCGTTCTGAAAAAGAATCCTCGGCTCAGGCGATCGCCGACGTCTTTCCGGCGTACGACGATGATGGGGGTCTGATGATCGTCTTGACGCCAGAAGGGTAAGCTTCTCGATCCATGGGAGGCCGTCGCCGCAACATATTCGTGCTGCTGTTCGTGCTCGGGCTTGTAATCGTCTCGGCGGTTGTTTGTCTGAAGAAGCCGACACAGCTTGGTCTCGACCTGCAGGGCGGCATCGAACTGACCCTTCAGGGCAGGCCGACGCCGCAGGTCAAGGAAGTCACGACGGAAGCGATGGATCGCTCGGTCGACATCATCCGGTCGGGCTGCGACAAGCTCGGTGTTTCCGAGATCGAAGTCTCCCGGCTCGGAGCCGACCAGATTTCGGTTGGCATCCCGGGCGCGACGAATGTCGGCACCGCGACCGAATGTGCGACCAAACCCGCCCGCCTCTACTTCTATGACTGGCAGAACAACCTGGTCGGACCGGCCAAAGAGATGCAGACCGACCTCGGTACCCAGGATCCGGAGAAGGTCCAGGAAGAGGTACGCAAGAAGTGGATTGACGCCGGTCGCCCGCCGACCGAAGGTTTCAACCGGCAGTGGATTTCGCAGGGTGCCGAACCGACAATGTGGGATGCGGTCAACCTCGCTTCGCAGCAGGAACCAAATGAGGAATGCGAGAACTGCACCTCTGGATCCAAGTACTACCTGTTCGAGAAAGACGAGCCGCATGCTCTGATTTCCGGTCCGGTCACAGCCAGGCAGGACCTCTACTTCAACGACCAGGGCCGTCCGATTCCGAAGCAGGGAATCGTCAAGGAAGTTCCACAGGGAACGATCATCGTCACCGAGCTTCCGACCGACGGTGACGGCAAGACGGTTGACGACCCATCCCAGGCTGGCTACTTCGTCCTGACCGATGACGCCGCGCTCTCCGGCTCCGAAATCAAGGATCCGTCCCAGGCCACAGACCAGTTCGGTCAGCCGAATGTCACCTTCGAGTTCACCGGTTCCGGACGCGACGCTTTCCAGGAGATCACCCGGCGGATAGCCCAGGAAGGTCAGGCCCGGGCGCTCGGCAACGTCACGGTGGATCAGGCCGCTGCACTCTCCGGCAGCTTCGCGATCATCCTTGACGGCCAGGTTGTCTCCCGGCCGATCATCAATTTCAAGGAGAACCCGGACGGCATTGACGGCCGTCAGGGAGCCCAGATCTCCGGCGGATTCACCTTCGACGAGGCACAGAACCTTGCCGAGTACCTGCAGCGAGGTGCGCTGCCGATAGATCTCAAACTGACTTCCCAGAGCCAGGTTTCCGCGACACTGGGTCAGGAAGCACTCGATCAGGGCGTTCTGGCGCTGCTGATCGGTCTCGCCTGCGTGATCATTTTCCTGATCGTGTTCTACCGGTTCCTCGGTGGCGTCGCCTCGCTGGCTCTGCTCGTCTACGCAGTTCTCTTCCTGGCCCTGATCAAGGTCATTCCGATCACGCTGACCCTGCCCGGAATAGCGGGTCTGGTGCTCACGATCGGTGTCGCCGCAGACTCGAACATCGTCATCTTCGAGCGCGTAAAAGAAGAATTACGTGCGGGCCGATCCGTGCAATCGGCGATCACACTCGGCTATCGGCGGGGCATAAGCACGATCATCGACGCCAACGTCGTCACCTTGCTGACCGCGTTCATTCTGTTTGTTCTCGCCACCTCGGGCATCAAGGGATTCGCCTTCACGCTCGGTGTCGGCACCCTGGTTTCGCTTCTCACCGCGGTCGTCTTCACCCAGGCCCTGCTCGGGTCGATGTCGAACACGAAGCTGATGCGATCTGACAAAGCCTTCGCAGGGATGGAAGGCAAGGAACGCTGGCATTTCGACTTCATGGGCAAAGCGCCCACCTTCTTCGCGATTTCCGGTGTGATTCTGCTGGTCGGCGCCGGTGCGCTGACAACCAAGGGCCTGAACTTCGGCATCGACTTCGAGTCGGGCACACGAATCGAGGTTGCGCTTGACAAGTCGGCCTCGACTGAAGATCTGCGAAACACACTCAGTCCGGTCGGCCTCGGAGATGCCGACATCCAGGCGATCACGGACAACCCCGTCCTTGGTGACAACGCTTTCCAGATCGAGAGCGAGACCCTCGATCCCTCCGAAGTGTCCAATGTGGAGGAATCCCTGAACCAGGAATTCGGGGTTGGTGCCGACAGCTTCAACAGCACATCCGTGGGGCCGACCTTCGGTGCCTCGGTGGCCAAGAGCGCGGCACTGGCGATCTTCTTCTCGCTCATCCTGATCATGGGATACATAGCGGTCCGATTCGGTGGCAAGTACACGGTTCCCGTTCTTATCGCCATCCTGCATGACTTCCTGATCGCACTTGGAATCTATGCATTGCTCGGGTTCGAGGTCTCGAGCGCGACGGTGGCTGCTTTCCTCACGATTCTGGGTTACTCGCAGTACGACACGATCATCGTGTTCGACCGCATTCGCGAGAACGAGCCGAAGATGCCCAGGGCCACCTACTCGCAGATCGTGAACAAGTCGATGAGCGAGGTCATGACCCGCTCGCTGGTGACCAGCTTCTCGACCCTGATCGGTGTCGTCTGCCTGCTCATCTTCGGTGGTGAAGTGCTCCAGGCTTTCGCGATCGCGATCCTCGTCGGAGTCTTCTCCGGCACCTACTCGTCGATCTTCATCGCGTCGCCTGTTCTCGCGCTCTGGAAGGAACACGAGCCGACCTTCAAACGCCGTCGTCGTCAGCAGATGGAAACCCAGGGGCATATCCCCGCGTTCGCTTCAGACCTTGAAGTCGCGCGCAAGGAAGACGACGAGACCGATGTGATTGAAGGGGCAGCCGGAGATACTCCGTCCGGAGCTCCGAAACTGTCCCCGCGTGATCGTCGGCGCAAGGAACGAGCCGACGCCAAGAACGCCGGAGAGGAAGCCTGATGTCAATCGTTATCTGGTTCACCGTTGCCCTCGCTCTCTGGCATTTCACGATTTACGTGCCCGACCGGTTCTGGCAGGGCATCATCGGAGCCCTGATCGGCTGTGTGGTCGGGGGGCTCGTCTCGGGCGTGGTCGTTGAACTGATACTCGGCAACGGACTCTCCGATACTGACCTGATCACCTTTCTGGCCGCCGTGCCGGGGACCATAATCGGTGCCTGGATCGTTTATCGAATCGGCGTCGCGCAGGGCGTCGAACCAATCGACGAGGCCTAAAGGCGATTCGCTTCACGGCGAATCCCTATTCGGTTGAGGTCGCGCTCGAGCTCGAGCGCGAGGCCGGGTTTTCGCGGCCCGTTTCGACAGTTCTCGCCCGACGGGGCATCACGACCCCGGATCAGGCCCGGGATTTCGTCGCGGCGAGCGACACTCATGACCCCGGCCGGTTCGAGGGCATGGCCGAAGCCGTGCGGCAGGTTGCCGACACGATCGAGGCGGGGGGACGGATCACGGTCTACGGTGACTTCGACTGTGACGGCGTCTGCGCGACGACCGTCCTGGCAGGTGCCCTGCGAGAACTTGGTGCGGAATGTGACTGGTTCATTCCCGACCGGATAGCCGATGGCTACGGATTGAACCCGGATTCTCTGCGTCTGATTGCCGAACGCGGGACTTCGCTCGTAGTGACCGTCGACTGCGGGGTCACTGCGGTGAATGAGGTTGCTCTTGCCAGAGAACTCGGGATGGAAATACTGGTGACTGACCATCACCAGCCCGGTCCCGAGCTTCCGGATTGCCTGATCCTCCACCCGGTACTCAGCGGCTACGACTGTCCCGACCTCTGCGGGGCAGCGGTGGCCGCCAAGCTCGCCACTGCGTTGCGGCGGAACGCCGGCAGGCCGACGGAAGAGGACGAGGCGGATCTCGACCTGGTCGCACTGGCGACCGTCGCGGATGTGATGCCGCTGACCGGGGAAAACCGTCATCTCGTTCGTGAAGGGGTAAAGGTAGCTCGTCTGTCACGGCGGGCGGGGATGTCTGCCCTGATCAACGAAGCGAGGGTTGAGCCTTCGCGGCTCAGCGCGAGGGATTTCGCCTTCAGACTGGGCCCGAGGATCAACGCGGCGGGTCGCATGTACCGGGCGGACGCCGGGGTTGAACTCCTGCTCGCGGACTCGAAGGACAGGGCTGCCGAGATCGCAAGGGAGCTTTCCGCGGCCAACGCCGAACGCCGCCGGGTCGAACGGGAAGTCGAAAGCGAGGCCAAGGCGGCGCTCCGGGATGCAGGGGACACCGGGCCTGCCATTGTCGTGGCCGGCCGGGATTGGCATCCAGGAGTCATCGGTATCGTCGCTTCCCGCCTCGCCAGAGCCGAAGGACGGCCAGCAGTTGTGATCTCGCTGGATGGTGAAACCGGCCGCGGGTCGGCCCGAAGTGTTTCCGGTCTCGACCTCCACGCAGCTATCGGTGACGCTTCGGACCTGCTCGAAAGTTTCGGGGGCCACGCGGCGGCAGCCGGACTCAGCATCAAGACCGATCTGGTTGAGGAGTTCCGCCGGGCGCTGGGGGATGCGGTTGAAGCCCGGATCGGCGGCCAGCCGCTGGAACCGGTCATCGAGTTCGACGCGGTCGTCGCAGGAGCGGATCTCGGCCTTGATCTGGCAGAGGAGTTGGAACAGTTGGCTCCCTTCGGCAACGGAAACCCTTCCGTAAATCTTCTGATCCCGGGCGCGAAGATCACCGACCTGAGAGAGATGGGTGAGGGGAAGCACTGCAGGTTCTCGGTTGAATCCGGCTCGCACCGAGCGGCCGGGGTCTGCTTCGGAAGGTCCGGACTCGGGGTGGAGGAAGACGAGCGGATCGACGTGGTCGCCGAACTGAACGTGAACCACTTCAACGGATCGATCAGCCCGCAGCTCCAGGTGAAGGAAATACGCAAGGTGCCGGAAGCAGACCAGCTCGAGGCTTGTGACGAAGGAGAGTGGTGGCAGCGGTTCGAGGCAGCCATGGGGCAAGGATTCGAACCAGAGCCTGCTTCATCAGCAGACAGTTTCGAGTTCAGTTCGGAAGGGGATGGGCTTCCCGGTTCCGTGTTGGCCGGGTTGATCAGCTCCGGAGAGAGGATCCTCGTGATCACCGCGGATTCAGTGCGACGCTGGGCCGATTTCGGAGGCAACTCCGGTCTGGGTCGTTTCATGCCGGGCGAGGAACGGCCGGATGTTCGTGGGCTCTGGGCCGGGAGCCCGGCCGCGCTTCGGGAAGAGTCCGGCTCCGCCCGCCTGTTGCTGATGGACTTTCCATCTCTCCGCGCCGGAACAGTGTCTGGCCTGTCCGGCTTTGACCGGATCGCTCTGATCGACCCGCCTTTCTCGCCGCAGGCAGTCAGCCTCCTCAATGAAATTGGCCTCCCGGTGCATTTCCTGGCGGGACGGGATGAGTTCGAATTCACCCGGCGGGTGGTTGGGCACAGATTCGACCTCACCCACCAGCTTCGTGGTCTCTACCGTGAGCTGCGGGATACGGCGCAGGGAGGAAACATGGTCAGCGGCGAGGCGCTTCGGGAACTGATCGCCGGACCGTTGCTGCTGGCCAGATCGCCGGAGCAAGGAGCGGTTCTGCTTCGGGTTCTCGAAGAGACCGGACTCGCCCGGAGCGAGGGCGCGGGAAGTGCCCGGGCAGCCGGGGTCGTATCCTCGGAAAGGACGGAACTCACGGAATCGTCAGTATTTGTCCATCATTCCGGCCTCCACAAGGAGCAGGTCCGATTTCTCGACCAGTTGAACAGGCAGATTCAGAACTCGTAGCCGGCGGCGCTTCCGGCCCGGTAAGCGATGCCGTCCCGACCGCGCATGCGGTCGCGGGGTCCTCCGGGGTTTCCGGCCTGACCGCGCGCGAGAGGTCGCTCCTCGATGACCTCATGGCGGTGATCCAGCAGTTCGAAGCCGACAGCGCCACCAGTGGATCGGGGCCTGTGGCTTCGCTTGACCGTGACCGGGTCACCGAGGCATTCGTGTTTGCCTGCCGCCACCACGCGGATCAAAAGCGAAAATCCGGGGACGAGTTCATCACCCATCCGGTTGGCGTCGCCCGGATCTGCGTCGGAATGGCGCTGGACACCGACACGCTCTGCGCCGCGCTGCTCCACGACACGGTCGAAGACACCTCGGCCAGCCTCGAGGAAATCGAGGAGCTGTTCAGTCCGATTGTCGCCCGCCTCGTTGACGGGGTCACCAAGCTGACCGAGATCACTTTCGAGAGCCGTGACGAAAGGCAGGCCGAGAATTACCGCAAGATGGTGGTCGCGATGGCCACCGATGTGCGGGTGATCCTGATCAAGCTCGCCGACCGGCTGCACAACATGAGGACCCTCAGCTCGCTGCCCAAGCAGAAGCAGATCCTGAAGTCTCGGGAAACCCTCGAGATTTATGCGCCGCTGGCTCATCGCCTCGGTATCCATGCGATCAAGTGGGAGCTTGAGGACCTCGCTTTCGCAACCCTGCATCCCCGCAAGTATTCGGAGATCAAGCATCTGGTCGCCCAGCAGCGAAACGAACGCGAGAACTTTGTCGAGGATGCTGGCGGGTTCCTCCAGGTCGAACTCGAGAAGGTGGGGATCGAGGCCGAGATCGCCGGACGAGCCAAACACTTCTATTCGATCTACACCAAGATGACCAAGAAGGGCCGCGAGTTCAACGAGATCTTTGACCTCACCGCAATGCGGGTGATCGTCGGTTCGGTCAAGGACTGTTACGGCGCGATCGGAGTCATCCATTCACTCTGGAAGCCACTGCCCGGAAGGTTCAAAGACTACGTCGCCATGCCGAAGGCGAACATGTACCAGGCTCTCCACACGACCGTTATCGGGCTGGAAGGCAGGCCGCTGGAAATCCAGATCCGTACCGCGGAGATGCACCGGTTGGCCGAATATGGAATCGCCGCCCATGTTTCCTACAAGGAAGGCGGAGGCGGCCCCGACGCCTCAAAGGAAAAGATGACCTGGCTGCGTCAGCTCGTCGAGTTCGAGTCGGAACAGGATCCAACCGAGTTCCTCCAGTCCCTGAAAAAAGATCTTTTCGAGGACGAAGTCTTCGTCTTCACGCCGAAGGGTGAGGTGATGAACCTCTCGGCCGGGTCGACCCCGGTCGATTTCGCCTATTCGATTCACACCGACGTCGGCCATAGTTGCGTCGGCGCCAAAGTCAACGGCAAGATCGTGCCGCTTCACTATCAGCTGAAATCGGGCGACATCATCGAGGTGCTGACGGCGAACAAGGATCGCGGTCCGTCCCGGGACTGGTTGAAGCTGGTCGGGACGAGCCGGGCCCGCAACAAGATCCGGGCCTGGTTCCGCGAGGAAAGACGGGAGGACGCCGAACGCGACGGTCGCGACGCTTTGGCCGATGCCCTGCGGAAGCGGGACCTGCCGCCCCAGAAGTTCTCCGGTTCTCCAATGCTGGCAGACGTAATGCGCGAGATGGGCTTTCGCAAAGCGGAAGAGTTCTACATCGCCCTTGGTCAGGGCAAAGTTTCAGCGAAGACCACCGCGAACAAGCTGATCCAGCGGCTCCGGCAGGGCGAGATCATCGAACCGGCTCCGGTCGAGAACATCGAGTCAGGGACACCGAAACGTAGCCGGGCCATACGTGAAGCGTCGGAATTCGGGATCAAGGTGGAAGGTGTCGACAATGTGGCGCTGAGGCTCGCCAAGTGTTGCCGGCCCGTCCCCGGCGATGACATAGTCGGCTACGTGTCACTCGGGCGCGGGATCACTATTCACCAGGCGAACTGCCAGAACGTCGCGGACCTCGAAAAGACGCCCGAACGGATGGTCGAGGTCGCCTGGGAGGGTGAGAACGAAGCAACGTTCCGGGTTGAAGTGCAGATCGATGCCTACGACCGCACCCGCTTGCTGGAGGATCTCTCAAGGACCTTCTCCGAGATCGGGGTGAACATAATTTCGGCCGCCTGCACGACGAATCCCCCGATGGTCAAGAACCGTTTCGTGATCGAGGTGGGTGACACTGCCCAGCTCAAACAGTGCATCAACCGCATGCGCCACGTTGATGGCGTCTTCGACGCCCACCGGGTCAACACCACAGATTGACCCCATTTCCTGATTGATTAGCTGCTGCCGGAGCTAAAGGTGCTTCCGGACCGACTCCACCTTTGATTCAAGGGTCTGTTCCTTGTCCGTTCGCTGATCGACCTTCAGGACCGTGTAGACACGGGGAACCCCGGCCTGGAGGGGGAGAGCATGGATCTCGGCCGCCAAAGCGAAGATTTCCCCGGCTTCTCCTTCGAGCGAAGTTCCCATCGCATGCATCTCGAAGCGGACCTTCTCCTGGGCTTCCAGGTGGCGGGCGATCACAACGAGCAGGTCGGAAACCGAGGCTCCTGCCCGGCCGATCGGGAGAACTGTGATGTCAGCGGTGGTCATGAACCGATGCTACCCCTGTCGCCGAGCGCGCAACCGGCAATTGCGCGAAGTCAGCACGGAAGCGGGACAGATACTTCAGGGTCACGGAGATTCCAGGTCCGCAGACCCCAGGCTCTCAGGCGATGATGGTGAGGGCGCCCGGGGCGGCTTCGAGGGTGATTTCCTCGTAGGTTCCGATGTAGTCCCCATCCACCTGGACGGGGAACTTCCGAAGTGCTCCGCTTTCATCCTGTGAACCGCTGCATATTGTGGCCTTCGTGAAGTGTTCGAATGCCTCGACCTGCCCGTGACCGGAAGCCTTCATTCTCTCGGTCAGCAGGCGTGGCACGACCATTCCCATATCCAGCAGGTTGGCCCGCTTGAGCAGGATCATGCCCAGTGTGCCGTCGTCGATCGCCACGTTGTCACAGACCCGTACCGGTTGCTTGCTGAAGTACGTGAACGGATCCGAATTCTGGGCGAGCGCTGTGACACCGGTGTGGGTCTGACCATCGACTTCGAGTTGCAACTGGACCGGATTTCGCAGATAGCTCTTGAAATAGCCCTTGGTAGCAACCCAGGAGTAAAACCAGGGGCCGGCCCGTCGCTTCCATTTCGGGTTTGAATCAACTTTCTCGACCACGGTTGCGTCAATCCCGGCACCGCAGGAGAAGACGAAATAGCGATCATTGATCTTGCCCAGATCGATCTTTCGGGGCTTGAAATCATCGGCGAGCGAGAGCAGATGCTCGGTCGCGTCGACCACGTCGTTCGGAATTCCGAGCGTCCGGCAGACGACGTTGGTGTTGCCGCCGGGCAGGAAAGTGACCGGGATGTCGGTGCCGGCAAGACCGTTCGCCACTTCGTTCACGGTGCCGTCACCCCCGAAAGCGACCACGATGTCGTAGTCGCCGTCAATGGCGTCACGGCCTATCTCGGTGGCGTGATCCTGCTTTTCCGTGGATTCAACCTCGACCTCGTAACGACCCTGAAGGGCGTAGACGACAAGGTTCTTCAGGCGGTCCGAAACCGTTGTCGCGTACGGGTTGACGATGATCAGCATGCGACGCTTGCCGCCCAGCCCGGGAACTACAGGTTCGGTATTCACGCGGTCACCTCGAAGGTAGAGAAATCCTCACCCTGGCATTCGGTGACGCGGCCATCTTCGACGAGGATGTCAAGGTGGCCGATCACCTCGGAGAGAGTCAGGTAGGCCTGGGTGAGGGCGATGTCACCCCAGATCTCGTTGGCAATCGCGTGAGGCAAGGTGTGGCCCTGAGCGACGAGACGGAAGACCTTCTCGGTTCTGCGGTCCTGGCTGGCGAGTCGCCTGGCGATCAGGTCAGCGTGTTCGGTAATCGCCAGGCCGTGGCCGGAGAGCATGATCGCGACCGGCATGGAAGCGGTTGCCCCAAGCGAGTCCCGGTAGTTGATCAGCGAGCGGGTGCGCCCCGGCGAGCCGTCGAGGGGTTTCGAGATCAACGGATTGGAGGAAATGTGAGAGAGCAGGTGATCCCCGCCGAACATCAACTTCCGGCGTGGATCCCAGAACACTGTGTCCGAAGGGCTGTGACCGGGGCGATGGTAAATCTCGTACTCACGGTCACCCATGAAAATCGAATCTCCTGCGGCAAAAGGCCGGGTCACGTCTACCGGGCCTCCGAGTTCCCTGAAGCTGGCCGTGACTTCCTTGAGCATGTTGGCGACGTCTTCCTTGACTCCGTAGCGGACCATCAGGTCTACCGCCATCTGGTCTTCCTGTTCGGAACCCCAGCTGAACCCGGCGAGACGGGCAACTGAAATATCGATCGCTGCCACTTCCGCTCCCGACTCACCGACGACGGTGCCGATCTGGCCGATGTGGTCGATGTGCTGATGCGTGGCAACCACCAGGTCGATGTCCGCCATCGAATAGCCGACGGCTTCGATACCGGTCCTGAGGCTCTCCAGTGACTTCTCCGATCGCGGGCCGGCGTCGATCAGGGTGAGCTCATCTCCTTCGAGCAGGTAACAGTTGACCCGACCTACCGCAAAGGGAGTCGGCACTGGAATCGTGTGGATGCCCCATTCACGGGCCTGGGCGAGAGCAGCCTCCGATTCCGGAGTCGGGTCGGGCTCAGCCACGAATGACCGCCAGGACTTCGTCCCGCTTGCGCTCCATGTCTTCTCGGGAAACCAGTGATTCCAGGTTCAGCCGCAGCAGCGGTTCGGTGTTTGAAGGACGGACATTGAAATGCCAGTCTTCATAGTCGATCGAGACGCCATCGAGGTGAGTGATCCCGGCATCCGGATGCATCGCTTCGATCTCATCCATCTTCGCCTGGGGGTCGGCGACCTCCGAATTGATCTCGCCGGAGATGAAGTACTTCGAGTGGAACTCATTCATCAGGTCGCTCAGTGACGCATCCTTGTTTGAGAGCAGTTCCAGCAGCCTCAGCGCCGGAATAGACCCGGAATCCGCACAGAAGAAATCACGGAAATAGTAATGGCCGGAAACTTCGCCACCGAAGACGGCATTCTCCTCGCGCATCCGCCGCTTGAAAAACGCGTGGCCCACTCGGGAAAGCCTGGAGTTTCCTCCTGCGGCAGCGACTGTGTCGGGTACTGCCCGGCTTGAACGCGGGTCGTAAAGTATGGTGGCTCCGGGTTCCGAGTCAAGTGCGGATCGGGCCAGCAGGGCACAAATGAAGTCGCCGTCGCAGAAACGCCCGTCGCCGTCGATGAAGAAGCAGCGGTCCGAATCGCCGTCCCAGGCGATTCCGAGATCCGCATCCTGCTCCTTCACGGTCTCGATGATCAGCTTCCGGTTCTCCTCCAGCAGGGGATTTGGTTCGTGATCGGGAAACTCGCCGTTCGGCTCAAAGTAGAGCTCAACGAGATCCATGCCCAGTTCTTTCAGCACCGGACCGATCATCGGGCCGGCCATGCCATTGCCGCCGTCGACGACGATCCGCATCGGGCTTATCGCCGAGGGGTCGACAAAGCCAAGGGCTGCCTTGTGGTATTCGCCCCAAAGGTCGATCTCTTCGTGACTGCCACCCCCGGGGGTCTCACCCATGCCCGCTTCGACCAGACCACGGATATCACCGATGCCGGCGTCACCGGAGAGGGCGAGAGCACCGGTCTGGACCAGTTTCACGCCGGTGTACGCCTTCGGGTTATGTGACGCGGTACACATCGCGCCGCCGTCGAGGTTACGGCTGCCTACAAGGAAGTAGAGCATCTCGGTCGCCACCTGGCCGGCGTCGATCACAGGCGCGCCCTCGGCAATCATTCCATCGCGGTATGCCGCAGCCATGGCGGGTGCGGAAAGCCTCATGTCACGTCCCAGGCCGATCTTCAGCTGCTGCGGGTCCTTCCGGACCAGGTCGGCGAGGGTCAGGACGAACGCCCGGCCGATCAACTCCGCCGTGTTCTCGTCCATTTCTTCGCCGTAGATTCCGCGAATGTCGTATGCCTTGAAGATGGAAATTGTGGTGCCTTTCCTGCCGGTGTTTCGTTGACTGGTTACTGCCCGGGGGAGAGTCCTCCATCGCCGGGTCCGGCGTCCTCGCCAAAGGCCACGCGCAGTACGCGGTAGCTGTCCTCGAGAGATTGCGGCATGACCCGGTGATCGGCGATCACCGGCATGAAATTCGTGTCGCCACCCCAGCGGGGAACGACATGCATGTGAATGTGATGCTCGACCCCGGCTCCAGCGGAACGACCCTGGTTGAAGCCGACGTTGAAACCCTGGGGTCCGTAGACGTCTTCCAGCCGGTTCATCGCCAGCTTGGCCAGCGCGAGCATTTCACTTGTCGTGTCGGCGGGGATGTCCTGGATACGTCCTGTGTGGTCGTATGGAGCCACCATCAGGTGCCCGTTCGTGTACGGGTAGAGGTTGAGGATCACGAAGCAATGCTCGCCCCGATGGACGATCAGCGCGCTCTCGTCATCACCGAGGGCCGGTTTCGCGCAGAAGACACACTGGTCCTCGTTGTCTTTGTCGGCGTCCTTCACGTACTTGAGACGCCAGGGGGCCCAGATGCGGTTCTCGGTCATCGAGCACCCATCCTAGTGATTGGGGCGCGGAATCGATGGGGCCTCTTCCTCGGCCCGAAACGTCGCTGGAGACCCCGCTGCTCCCGCATTATCACTGGTGGAGTCAGCCCATCCGCCCTTGAACCCTTTGGGCCGGCACGTTGAGCAGGGAGAGCGGATTGGGCCCCGCCCGATTTACCTACTGGCCTACAGCCAGTGGCGCTTGCGGAAGTAGGCAACCATGCCGATCAGCAGAACCAGCATCACACCGACCACAATGAAAAAGTGGAAGTCGGGACCGTCAGCCGGATCCCCGCCACCTGGAAGCCCCACGTTCATCCCGAAAATGGATGCGATCAGAGTCAGGGGCAAAACGATGACGCTGATTGAAGTGAGAACCCGGAGGATGTCGTTGACCTTGTGGGAAATGATCGATTCGTTGGTTTCCTCGAGAGCGACCACGACTTCCTTGTAGTTCTCGAGCATGTCCCAGATCCGTTCATGGGCATCGACGATGTCATCGAAATAGATCTCCAGGTCGAGGTCACTGGCGAGGTACCTGGTTTTCACGTTTTCCAGATCGCGAAGCACGGGCCGCTGGGGACGAATGACCTTGCGGAAGTTGATGATTTCCTGCTTCGCATTTGAAAGGTCCCTGACCACGTCCTCGGAGCGGCCTTCAAAGATCTCCTCCTCGAGCGCATCGAGCTTGTTGCCGATCTTTCGCAGCATGGGAAAGCAGTAGTCGAAGCTGTCATCGACGAGGCGGTACATGAGATACCCGGAGCCCCGGGCGAAGAGCTTGTGGCGGAGGGTCTCATCGGCGCGACAGCGCTCGAAAAGGTATTCGACCGGAGGAATCGCCTGGTTCGGCAGGGTGATCATGAAATCCGGTCCGACGAAGATGTCGATCTCCCCGGCAACGAGTCGTTTCGCCTTGCGGTCAAAGACAGGCACATGGACGACCAGGAAGAGGTACTCCGGATATTCGTCGATTTTCGGACGCTGATTGCGAGAAAGGACATCCTCTATATCGAGGGCATGAAAGGCAAAATTCTCTTCAAGCCAGCTTCGTTCCTCTGCACCGGGGCTTTCAATGTTGATCCAGCGCAGTCCGCCGGATGAAATCTCCTCGACCCGGGGGGCAGGTATCTCCTGATCGGGTGAACCCTGGTTCAGAAGTTCAGCGTCGCGCGCACGGCGAAGACGAGGGAGGTTCGGCATCGCCGCCTCCAGTCATGTCGATTCGCTTCGCGGGCATGGGATAACCCTAGACCAGAGGTCAAGGCAACGCGTGAACGGGATGTTTCTGAACCAGCCGGCCCACGGCGGCCCTCAAAAGGCGACCGCCCGGCCGGATCGGGCAGGGATCCGCAAGGCCCTATCGGAGCCGTGCCGATCCACACGCTGGTAGTCTGTTCGGCAGACA
>WPCH01093861.1_pt1 | contig 32347 bp, 33 predicted proteins | sample 5399881 | NCBI WGS metagenome assembly WPCH01 (sample SAMN12869468, study PRJNA574797) | sludge metagenome | isolation source: wastewater treatment of pH5 | place: China:Beijing | collected 2019-05-20
ACTTCCTCATAATCTACGGTAATATGGACTTGAGACATGTTTCTTCACCTCCGGTTTGTGTTGTGTCGTAACTACATTGTAACCGAACGGAGAGACATGTTCTCTTTTTTTCTAATTTACACCATTATACGGGCACAACCCGAAGCTTGCGCACAAAAACGTGAAAACCACTGAAATCGTCTAAATATGATTCTGAAATTAGTTTTAGTCTATTTCCTTTCAATATGCCGATAATTTTCAGTGCCATACCCCCCGATATCGTCCAAATTTAGATCTTTAACGGGTTTTGGCCGATAGAATCAGATTCTATTAGGCTAAAGTTCTCTTTTGTATTGGTTTTAGCCGATTCCTGATGATTTAAGAGGGGTTGAACCTCCATTTTCAGGAGAGCTTTAGACTAAAATTTCCGATTTCTCCTTTTATAGTCGATTTGCTTGCAGGTATCCTGATAATCTGAAAGGCACCAAGAGCATATAAGAATTAAAAAGCGCCCACCCGAGGGCAGGCGCAGAAAACACTATTTGATTATTTGATGCAGGTACTGGAGGCTTACCTTATTCATAATGAATGCAGAGCATTCAATTTTTTATCCGCAGCCTTTTGGCTTTGTGGATATTGTATCTTATGCGAAAAGAAGCTGAAGGGTGACAGGGAAATCATAAATCCTGAAGATCCGCGGCGGATAAATCGTTTTCTACATTATCCCGCGCAAGATCATTGTCAATCACCGGGTAGATATCCTCCGGAATAGGTCTGTCGATACTCCCGTCAACGGGCTGTATTTTCTTTGTATTCATAATTAATCACCTCAGCTTTCTTATGTTTTACAACTTAGCAGACACTATCAACACTATCATTAGGATAACCGGGGAAGTGAGATATATGCGGGGTATGTCAGAATTTTGTAGGGGCCGGCCTCTGTGCCGGCCCTACGTTATCGTGAAAGGGCTCCCAACACAAAAGCGCCTCATTAGTTGCGGCGCTTTTGTGTTGGGAGCCCGCAGGGGAGCATAAACCTCGCCCACGAGATGGTCCGGGTTCTGACCATAGTAGATAGGATGGTGGGTTAATGGAAACATGGACACTGCGCTGGAATATCGTAAAAAAGATGAAACATGAGCTTGAGGACCACCTTATGGAAGTCAATGCGGACGCAAAGTGCAGGTGAGAAATATGAGATTTTCCAAGCTGATTGTTTCCGCTATTATCGCCATGAATGCGGCTTTTGCCATTGCGGTGTTATACATATTCGCTCGAGTGGGCTCTGAGCCGGCGGTTCTGATCGGCGCTTGGCTCGCCTTTACAACGGGTGAATTGTGGGTCTTGGCGTCCATCCGGAAGACTGAGACCAAGAAAGAAAAAGGAGAAAGTGACCTATGATTGATTTTATACTGACCAATATAGAGGTATTCGTGACCGGCCTTGTGGCCCTGGTCCTCATCATATACGCTTTAATAACGAGGCAGTGGATGGTTCTGCGGTCTGCGGCCCTGTCACTCATGTTATCAGCCGAGAGGCTTATGGCGACGGAGGAAGGGAAAAAGAAGATGGACTGGGTGTATATGGCCACATGGCAGCGACTGCCAAACTGGCTTAAGACCTTCATCTCAGAGGAGTCGCTTCGAGGAAAGCTGCAGGAGTGGTATAATATGGCCAAAGACATGATAAACGAATAGTCATAACGCGAATAGCCGGGTCTCCCCCCGGCTATTCTATCTTTTACTAGATATAACTAGAAAAAAAGTCGCTATTGGCCCAAGGAACAAAGACAGTAGAAACCAATTTAGACCAGACCTGTTTTTACCTTGGGCAAGCCCTGCGTTAATCAGCGTCAAGGTTCCCCATCCAACATAGAACTCTGTACCCATACTAACCTCCTATAGAAAGCATAAAGGTTGCGATCGCGAACTTGATATATTATAACATATATCGACATTAAAATTAGCCGGAGAGACCTGGTTTTTTTGTTTTTCGGGGATTTCCTTCCTTTGTATACAGCCCTGAAAACCTCCCGCCAGACGGTCACTCCCACACAAACTCACACATCTAAGGGCCAATATTAGCTTGAATTAGACATATATACGATAAAAGACGTGCCCTAAATTGCAAAATAAAATGGACAAGCTGTGGTAGATAACGTAGGGGAGCCGTCGCCCTCTCACGGCGGAATCAGGGGTTCGAACCCTCTTTAATTCAAAAGCATGATAATACTTGGTATCCCGTAGGGGAGTTTGCATCTGCTCGCTTGCTTAGGATGCTCGCATCTGCCGTCCTTCGGCTTCCTGAAAAGCCTCAGGACCGTGTCGCTAAAAACCATCCACGATGGTTTTCTTAACGCTCCACGCCCTTTCGGGTCCGACTCCCCTACGGGATACCAACGCAAAAACGCCCCATCAGTTGAGGCGCTTTCGTGTTGGTATCCCGTAGGGGAGTCGAACCCCTGATTCCGCCGTGAGAGGGCGACGTCTTGACCACTTGACCAACGGGACGCATTGAGACTTTCATTATTATAGAGGATTTCTTTTAATTTGTCTATGGATATTTGCTAAATTTTTTGTTACAATGATTTGATTGTTGTTTCAGGTAAATTGAGATTTCTGAACCACTCATCGAATTATAGAAAGATATAAATACGGCACCGTTCCGTGGGCGTTTTATCGCCCTGATCTGCATGAGAACCGACGATGGGTCTGAATAAGATATGAAATATAGTCCGGGACAAGACAAGAAAGGAAGAAAGAACCATGGATCAATCAAAAATGGAATACAAAAGCACAAGAGGAAGTAATCAGAGCAAGGCTTCGGCTCAGGCTATTATAAAAGGTATTGCGGAGGATAGAGGACTTTACGTTCCTGCATTCATACCTGAGCTTGGGAAGGACCCCGCTGATCTTACGGCAATGGACTACCGGGAGGTTGCATTTTTGGTGCTGTCCAGATTCCTGACCGATTATACCGAGGAAGAGCTCCGTTACTGCATCGACCACGCATATGATTCCAAATTTGAGGCGGAAGAAGTAGCCCCGTTGGTCAAGGCGGCAGGCGCCTGGTTTTTAGAACTCTATCACGGACGTACAGCCGCTTTCAAAGATATGGCCCTGTCCATCCTTCCTTATCTTTTGACCACTGCGACTAAGAAGGAAAAAGAAGGCAAGAAAATCGCCATTTTGGCAGCGACTTCAGGGGATACTGGAAAGGCCGCGCTGGAAGGTTTTGCTGACGTACCCGGTACAGAGATCATCGTTTTCTTCCCCAGAGACGGAGTCAGCCAGGTTCAGGCTATGCAGATGATTACTCAGGAAGGGGCAAACACCCATGTTTACGCTATTGAGGGCAATTTCGACGATGCCCAGACGGCGGTGAAACAAATTTTTAATGACACGGAATTAGAAGGCAGACTGGCCGAAAAGGGATATCGGCTTTCCTCTGCCAACTCCATTAATATAGGAAGGCTTGTGCCTCAGGTAGCATATTATGTCTGGTCCTATGTGAAGATGATTGAACAGGGAGCTATTAAAAGCGGTGAAGAGGTTAATATCGTAGTTCCTACAGGAAATTTCGGAAACATATTGGCCGCCTATTATGCCAGAGAAATGGGAATTCCCGTGGGAAAATTCATCTGCGCCTCCAATGAAAACAAAGTTCTGACGGATTTTATCAATACGGGAGTTTATGACAGCAATCGGGAGTTTTACGTGACCAGCTCTCCCTCTATGGACATTCTCATCTCCAGCAACCTGGAACGGCTGCTCTACCATCTGTCCGGCGGTGACGGAGAGGAAGTCGCCACATTGATGAATGCGTTGGACCAGCAAAAGAAATACCAGGTTGGCGAGAAGATCCGCAAGGGACTGGAGGACTTCTACGGAGGCTTCGCCGATGAGGCGGCCACCTCGGCGGCCATAGGTAAAATGTACCGGGAGAACGGCTATCTCATGGATACTCATACTGCGGTAGGATATAAAGTTTATCAGGATTACCGGGAGGCCACCGGAGATGAAAGGCCTGCTATTATCGTATCCACAGCCAGTGCCTATAAGTTTGCCGAAAGCGTGGCGGCGGCTATAGGGCTTCCCCAAGAGGCTGATGGATTTGCTTCTGTCCGCGCATTGCACGCAGCTACGGAAACAAGAATTCCATCGGGCTTAAACGGGCTTGAAGATAAGGAAATTCTTCACAAAGAAACTCTTGGAAAGGATATCCTGAGCCAGGCTGTCGAAGATTTGCTGAAGTGATAAAGGCTTGATATAACAAGCTCAAAGGCTTTTTTGACGGAAACAGAAAGGTGGAGTTTTCCCAATTATTTTATTATTTCGGTAAAAAAATAACGATAAAATTCGATAAATATACTCTCTGTCAGACAAAATGTGATATAATCACTTTTTGGGTGGATAAACCCATGGATATTGAGCGTCTATTATGGTGTTTCCGAACCAGAGGAAACAATCATGGCAATAGATTAACCAAAGTGTAACGTGCTGTTTTCAGCGAGACGCTACACTAAGAACGAGAGGGTAAGTATGAGCATTTTCAACAAACATCTGCCGGCAATTCATGTAGCGCATCATAAGAATACTTCCGAATGCCCTACAGAGAAAATGCCGATTCCCGATAAGGTGCACATCTCTATGGTGCAGCATATCGGCGCGCCCTGCCAACCGACGGTTGCGGTAGGGGATTTGGTCAAGGTGGGTCAGGTGATTGGCGACAGCGAAGCCTTCGTCAGCGCTCCGATTCACTCCGGGGTGTCCGGAAAAGTCACGTCCATTGAAAGCACCATGAGCTCGGTGGGTATTTGGGATCCTATCGTGACAATTGCAGTGGACAAAAAGCAGGAAGTTTTAGAAGAGATTGCCCCGCCGGAAGTAAACGATAAAGACAGCTTTCTTAAAGCCGTGCGCGCTTCCGGAGTCGTCGGACTGGGCGGAGCAGCGTTCCCCACCCATGTAAAATTCAATCCCAAAAACCTTGATGAGGTAGATACGCTTATTATCAACGGCGCCGAATGCGAACCGTACATCACAGCAGATTATCGGACGATGATGGAGGATTCGCAACTACTGATTGATGGTATCAAGACTACCTTGAAATATCTTGGCATCAAAAAGGCGATAATCGCCATCGAGGACAACAAAGGACCTGCCATCAACAAGTTGGGCGACATGGTAAAGGACGATCCTTCCATTGAAGTCTTTCCTTTGAAACCCATGTATCCCCAGGGCGCTGAGAGAGTCATCATTTATGAGACTACGGGAAGAGTCGTTCCTCCGGGCAAGCTGCCGGCGGATTCAGGGGTTATTGTGTCCAACGTAAGCTCCTTAGTGGCGATCCAGAATTACATTGAAACCGGCATGCCTTTGGTTTCCAAGCGGATCACAGTGGACGGCACTGCTGTTAAGACGCCGAAAAACGTTGAGGTACTTATAGGTACTCCCATCAACCAACTGGTGGAATTTTGCGGCGGTTACCGCAGAGTTCCCAAAAAGATTATTATGGGGGGACCGATGATGGGCAGAGCCATCTACGATGACGGAATTGCCATAATTAAGAACAACAACGCTATTCTGGCCTTTGATGAGGAGTGGGCTGAGTTTCCGAAGGAAACAGCCTGCATTAACTGCGGCAGGTGCGTCAAGGCCTGCCCCATGATGCTGATGCCTACCAACATCTTCAAAGCTTATGACAGAAAAGATAAAGAAGCTTTGCAAAAGCTCAATGTGAGCCTGTGCATGGAATGCGGGTCATGCTCCTATGTGTGCCCGGCCAAAAAACAGCTGAGCTTTATAAACAGGCTTGCGAAACAGCTTGCCGCGGAAGGAGGAAAGAAATAATGAGTCGTTACAGTCAAGGAACCCTGACCGTTTCCTCCTCTCCACACGTGCTGGATAATACCACCACTTCAAGGATCATGCTGGACGTCATCATCGCATTGACGCCCGCGTTCATCATGTCCGGTGTTATCTTCGGGCCCAGAGCTATTTTACTGACCGTGGTCTGCGTAGTGTCCTGCGTATTTTTCGAATGGGCCTTTGAGAAGGTGACAGGGAAAGAAAATACCATTTCGGATTTGAGCGCGGTAGTTACCGGCGTTCTGCTCAGCTTCAACCTTCCGTCAAGCCTGCCTTACTGGATGGCGGTAGTAGGTTGTTTCGTGGCTATCGCCATTGTAAAGCAGCTGTTCGGCGGAATTGGGCAGAACTTTGCCAACCCCGCCATTACGGCGAGAATCGTGCTCCTCATATCCTTTGCAACGCCTATGACGACCTGGCCTCTGCCCAATCAGATTCTGGAGGCCTCTGATGCGGTTACCGGGGCTACGCCTCTGGGAATTATGAACATGGGCGGAGACGCGGCTCTGCCTTCCAACATCGATATGTTCCTCGGTTTCGTTGGAGGTTCTCTGGGCGAGACCAGCGCCATTGCCCTTCTTCTGGGCGGCATTTACTTAATCGGAAGGAAGATCATTGAGCCCGCCATTCCGGCGGCGTTTATCGGTACCGTATTTGTAATCGCGCTGCTGGCGGGACAGGATCCGATTTTCCACATATGCGCCGGAGGCGTCATGCTGGGAGCTTTCTTTATGGCCACGGACTATTCCACCTCGCCTCTCACCACGAAGGGCAGGATCGTTTTTGGAATCGGCTGCGGCGTGCTGACCATGATTATAAGGCTTTATGGAGGGCTTCCCGAGGGGGTATCCTTCGCCATACTGCTGATGAATATACTTACACCTCATATTGACAGCTTGTCCAGGCGTAAAATCTACGGAGGAGGTGGCAACAAATGAAGACTTCCCAACGCAAAGATATGATTGCGCCTACTTTGGTGCTCTTTCTGATCTGCCTGGCTGTCACCGCGGCCCTGGCAGGTACCTATCAGGTTACGAAACCGATTATTGACGAAATTAATTTCAAGAATGCCAACATCGCCAGAGGGGAAGTTCTGCCTGCTGGCGAAGGAGCCTTCACACAGATGGAAATAGACATGTCTGAAGGAATTCTGGAGGTTTATGAGGCTAACAATAAACAGGGTTATGTTATTACCGCGCAGGATAAAGGTTTTGGCGGGGCGCTGACCGTAATGGCAGGCGTCAGTGCCGAGGGAGAAATCACCGGCGTAAAGGTGACGAGACATGGAGAAACTCCGGGGCTTGGAACGAAAGCCATGACGGTGGATTACCTGGCTCAATATCAGGGGGCGGTTGCGGTGACTCGTACAAGTGAATCCGGCAAGACGCAGATAGACGCTGTTACCGGGGTGACGGTTTCCTCCAATGCGATATTCCGTGCGGTGGAGGCTTCACTGGCACAATATGAAAAGATTGGAGGTGGCAGGTAATGAATAAACTGTCTTTAATTCGGAACGGAATTATTAAAGAAAATCCGGTTCTGGTGTTGCTGTTAGGGGCCTGTCCCACTCTTGCGGTGACCACCTCGGCTATAAACGGCCTGGGCATGGGAGTCTCTACTATGGCGGTTTTGATTTGCTCTAATCTGGTAATCTCCGTTTTAAAAAATGTGATACCCGACAAAGTCAGAATTCCCTGTTACATTGTAGTTATCGCAGGCTTTGTTACCGTGGTGAGTTTACTGCTGCAGGCTTTTGCGCCGGCTATCAACGAATCTCTGGGACTCTTCATTCCTCTCATCGTTGTGAACTGTATTATTTTGGGAAGAGCCGAAATGTTCGCAAACAGAAACTCTGTGACAAATTCTGTTGCCGATGGAATCGGAATGGGGCTGGGTTTTACATTTGCTCTTTTCCTCATGGGTTCCATTCGTGAGCTTCTCGGATCGGGAGCTTGGTTTGGCTTTAACTTAACTGCGGATCTTATTGATCCTGTGGCGATATTTATGCTGGCGCCGGGGGCCTTCTTTACCTATGGCTGCCTGGTGGCATTGATTAATTATCTTTCCAGAGGCAGGGCGATTAAGAAAGAAGAATTCGGATGTGAGGGCTGCCCATCCGCAAGCGGGTGTCCCTCCGCAAGTAAAGGAGGGTGTGCAGAATGACAGAATTAGCAATCATTATGATGGGCGCCGTCCTGACCAATAACTTTGTTCTTGTCAAGTTCCTCGGCATTTGCCCTTTCCTGGGCGTTTCGAAAAAACTGGATTCGGCAGTGGGCATGAGCATGGCCGTTATTTTCGTCATGGTTTTGGCAACCGCCGTAACCTATCCTATTTATACAGGTCTTCTGGCCGGTTATGGAATTGAATATCTGCAGACTATCGTGTTCATTCTAGTCATTGCGGCACTGGTTCAGCTGGTAGAAATCGCTATGAAGAAGTATCTTCCCTCCCTTCATAAAGGACTGGGCGTTTACCTTCCGCTGATTACCACGAACTGCGCTGTACTGGGTGTCTGTATTCTGAACATCGATGAGAGCTATACCTATATACAGTCTCTGGTCAACGCCTTCGGCGCCGGCCTCGGTTTTCTGCTGGCTATGGTCATGTTTGCCGGTGTGAGACAGCGCATTGAAAGCAACGATTTTCCCGTAGCCTTTAAAGGTGTTCCGTCGATTCTTGTAGCAGCTTCTATCGTGTCTCTGTCCTTCATGGGCTTTGCCGGCGTGATAGAGGGTATATTTGGACTTTAGGAAAGGAGGACCGAATTATGCAATTTATATTACCCGTTGGAATTGTTGTCGGGATCGGCCTCCTGGCTGGGGTTATACTTACGGTTGCGGCAAAATTCATGGCTGTAGAGGTGGATGAGACGGCAGCGGCTGTCAATGATGCCTTGCCCGGAGCCAATTGCGGCGCCTGTGGTTATGCCGGTTGTGCGGATTATGCCAATGCTTTGGCGGCTGACCGTTCCATTGCGACGAATCTCTGTACTCCGGGAGGGAACTCGGTGGCTTTGGCCATAAGCGAGCTCTTAGGCGTTGAGTTCCAGGGGGCCCAGGCGAAGCTCGCTATCGTCAAATGCTCCGGCACCAGGGAGAAAACTTCATACTCAATGGATTATCAGGGTTATCAGAACTGTACTGCCAATAAGCTGTTTTACAGGGGTAGAGGTACTTGCGAAAAAGCCTGTCTGGGTTTTGGAGACTGTGTCAATGTCTGCGATTATGGCGCTATCTATATTGAAAATGGAATCGCTGTGGTAAACCGTGAAAAATGCGTGGGCTGCGGTGCCTGTGCTAAGGTTTGCCCGAATCAGCTTATCGAGATCGTTCCTGATAAGACGAGAGTGGTGGTAGGCTGCAGTTCCGTCGATAAGGGCGCGGTTACGAAGAATATCTGTTCCATCGGATGCATCGCCTGCAAGCTTTGCGAAAAGACCTGTAAGTTCGACGCGATCCATGTGGAGGACAATCACGCCATCATCGATTATACCAAGTGTACCAACTGTACGCTCTGCGCGAAGGTTTGCCCGACTAAGGTGATCCACGTGTATCCTAAGAAGAAAAAAGCGTAAATTAAGAAGTAAAGATAGCATATTGATTTTTGTATCATATAAAGTTATACTACTTCTGTCGAAGGGCTATAGATTTCCTTGTTTTTGAATGATAAACAGGGATGTTTATAGCTCTTCTTTTACATAGTCCGAAAAAGCGAGGGAGGTAGTTGAAATGCTGGTATGGCCTATATTAAGCTCTTTGATTATGATTTTTGTTTTGATAATCCCCGGAATATTTTTTAGGAAATTAAACTTGCTTACAGAAGATCAGAACGGCGGCATTAACAGCATTGTGGTAAACCTCACATGGCCTTGCCTCGTCATAGATGCCATGCAAATGGAGTTCAGCATTCAAGTGCTACGGGACAGCGGGTACATCCTGGTGATTTGCTTCATTGTCTTTGCCATTTTGCTGGCCATCAGCTTTCCTTTTGCGAAACTCATCAGACTGCCAAAGTCAAAGCAGTATCTTGCCGTGTTTATGCTGCTCTTTGGCAACACTGGTTTTATCGGCATTCCGGTTATCAAGGCTCTTTACGGCACAGAAGCTATCTTTTTTGCTGCAATTGTTGAACTGATTAACGACGTTCTGATCTTCACCGTTGGCATTATGATGATTCAGCTGTCCGCAGGCGCTAATTTAAAGGTAAACCCGCGCCAGTTTTTAAATCCGGGATTAATCGGCGTCATCATCGGATTGCTCTTATTCTTGTTAAACATTCAGCTTCCCGATCTCCTGGGCGGCTCCGTCTCCATGATTGGTTCGGCAACCACACCCCTTACCATGTTTGTTATAGGTTTCCAGCTAGGGGGCCTGAAACTCAAAGAAATTATAGGAGATTTCCAAGTTTACGCCATATGCTTTGTAAAACTCTTAGTGGTTCCTGTTATCGCCCTTCTGGTGGTGAGGCTTTGGGTAGATGATTTTTCACTGCTGGAAAAGGTCTTGATTATGGGCTTTGCCATGCCTGTGGGCGCTGTGGCGGCTATATTCAGCCAGCGGTATAAAGGAGAAACAGCTTTTGCCACAAAAAGTGTTCTGCTCTCTACGGTATTCTCCCTTCTCACCATCCCAATCTTCGCGATTATCATGGAGTTGTAGTTACTGTGAAACTGCTTGTCATCCATACTCTCGCCTCGGATGCTCTATCAGCTTCCAGAATTTATTTTTGTTACGCTTTTTCAGATTATCCTCCGCTCTGTGGAATCTATAATGTTAAGAAAAAAATATTGCTTTTTCAACTAAAGTGTTGTATATTAAATAGGCGCGCTTGACGCAGCAAACTGATTTGGAGAGTTGACCGAGTGGCTAAGGAGCTCGCCTGGAAAGCGAGTAAGGTGTAACAGCCCCGTGGGTTCGAGTCCCATGCTCTCCGCCAAAAAGACATAGCTTTCCGCCAAGGAATTGCTATGTCTTTTTTTGTACGGTAAAACATGATAATATAGATAAAAACGTATTCCGTGTTGGAAGTGAAAATCGGAAGCAGGTGCGCGGGGAAAACAGATGAAGCACTATATAATAAATATTGTGGCAGGAGATCACATCCTTTCCGGACCCGCCTCGCCCGAAATGGAAAGCCTGAGAAGGAAGCGAAGCCATGAGTGAATTGACGAATAATTATATAGCTATAGGTGTGATATGTGTTCTTTCGCTCGCAATTTTAGTGCATATGTCTTGCCGCAATGTCTTTTATACGCACACGATGAAAAAACAGTTTGCCTTTGCTGCTTGTATGACAATCATGATAATCATAGCGGAAATCGGGAGCGTTCTTTTTGAAAACCGTATTACCGAGAGCAACGTTCCCGTTTTTGTTGTAAATGTAATCGGTTTTTCTCTCTCCCCTTTTATTGCGATTGTTTTGTCTAAGGCTTTTTCTGCAGGAAAAAGACGGATCAGAACGGCGCTGACAATTCCTGTATGGATCAATGCCGCCTTTGCTATCAGCTCTCCATGGACAGGATTGATTTTTACTATCAGCAATGGTCATTATCTGCGTGGCCCATGGTTTAGCCTGTATATTGCTGCATATCTGTGTTCGTACACAATACTGATTGTGGAGTCCTTTAAGGCCATGAAAATTTATCAGTGTCATATAAAAAGCACATTTATCATGCTGCTTGTTTTTGTATTTACAGGGACCCTCATGCAGATCATACTGCCAGATATCCATACTTCCTGGTTGTGCATAACCCTGGGCCTGATCCTGTATTACGCTTATTTTTGCGAGCTCTCGGAAACACAGGACACTTTGACCGGATTGCTCAACCGCAGCGTGTATGAGCAACATATCAAAAGCCTGAATCAAAATGCCAGCGGCAGCGTTTTAACTTTTGATCTTGATAATTTTAAACAGATCAATGATCTGTATGGGCATCAATGGGGTGATTCTTGCCTTCAACTTACAGGAAAGATCATAAAAGACTGTTTTTTGCAGATGGGTTTATGTTACCGTGTCGGCGGAGACGAATTCTGCGTTATATGCCCAACCACAAATGAGCGGCAGCTGAAGGATGCGCTTGGTTTGTTTCACAGAAAGATTGACGGGATCAGAAAAAGCCGCGATGCTCAAAATGAATTCCCAATGGTTTCTACGGGATATTCGGTTTTCTCCGGCTCAGAAAAAGGGTATACCGTGGCGCTGAAAGAAGCAGATGACCAAATGTATTATTTTAAAAATAAAAGGAAGCAAAACGGATAAGCCGGTTTTGCTTGGTCGATTAAGCCTCGGCCCTCAAAAGAGCGCGACGCGTAAAGAAAACAGTCTTGGACTGTTTTTAGGTGGGCGGTCCGAGCCCTGTGCTTGGGCGAAGGACGGCAGATGCGACCACCGGGCGCAGATGTGAAGTCCCATGCTCTCCGCCAAAAACAAGCTAAATTTAGCTACAACGAAAATCCCTTGAAATCAGGGGATTTTCGTTGTTTCTGGGTTTGGCATCCGCCCTTTCGGGGGCGTTTTTTTATTTTCCGAGCGGTGGAATATGCACCCGCTGACGCATCCTGTCAGGGTGCACCCGCTCCAAATTCATCGTGATAGTTGAAGTATTCCATTCTCCAGCATTAAACATAATAAAAATAGGAAGAATCGCGCGACCAGTTATATGGGTAAATGATGCTGAAAAAAGGTAAAATTTTTTTATAAACCTATTGACCTTCACGCTACGGCATAGTTTATAGTGCCTACAAGATCATTCAAAAAACAATGTGTGATCGAAAAAAGGAGGATAAGAATATGAAGATTAATATTCTGGATACACGCAAGCTCTATACAGAGATGTTTTCCTTACCTGAGAATGCGCGGAGTGCATTTTTTGACGAAAAGTTTTTACAGCCTTTCGCTCCAATGTTCGAACGGACAAGGATGCCCCGCAATCCCGAAGCGTTATCCTGTTTGGCATTATCGGGGGCAGATGATACCGCCAAAGATATGCTTAATCAGCTAATAGCTGTGAACGCATGGGACGAAGCCCAAAAGGCGATTGACTTTGCTGCGGAAAATCTGCAAAAGGCCGGAATCGAAATGCCCGAAGAAATAATACTTGGTATCTTTTTGGGCGACCCTGTAAGGCTTGCGCAAAGTGAAGGTTACACCGGCGCTGGCTCCATGCCGGGGTATATTCAGATAATGATTGCCCCTAACACGCAGAACCTTCCGAAACTTCCTGCGTGTATTGCCCATGAGTTCCACCACAATGTTCTTTTTTCCAACGTAACGTGGAACTTCATGAATGTAACATTGAGCCAATATCTGGCCGTTGAAGGTATGGCAGAGAGCTTTGCCTCAGCCTTATACGGTGAAAACTTTATCGGGCCATGGGTGACGGGCGTTAAGGGAGCGGAGCTGGAAAAAGCGCGTGATATTATCGGGAAGAACCTTGATGTTGCAGGCTTTATGGAAGTACGAAAGTACATTTTTGGCGACCACCCGATGATTCCCAAGAGTGAAGAGCTTGGTATCCCCTATTGTGGAGGCTATTCAGTTGGGTATCATGCAACACAAGCCTATTTGCGTAAAACGGGCAAAACGATTGCAGAAGTGACCAAAGCCTTCCTTGATGGGGAAGATATCGCAAAACAGTCCAATTATTTTACAACTAATTAAGAAGGGATGATTATGGAGTATAGTATCAATAAGCTGGCAAAGCTGGCGGGAGTCAGCACCCGCACTCTGCGTTACTATGATGAAATCGGGCTTTTATCACCGGAACGGATAAGTAGTAACGGCTACCGTGTGTATGGTCAAAAGGAAGTTGACATACTCCAGCAAATTCTATTTTACCGCGAACTTGGTGTATCGCTTGATGAAATCAAAAATATCGTATGGTCGAAAGACTACGATGGTATAGCGGCGCTGCAAGGTCATCTATCGGCTCTAAAAGCAAAAAAGGAGCAGATAGAGCTATTAATTACCAATGTGGAAAAAACTATTGCCGCATCGAAAGGAGAAATAACAATGAGCAACAAGGAAAAATTTGAAGGTTTCAAGCAGAAGATGCTTGATGAAAACGAAAAGCAGTATGGCAAGGAAATCCGTGAAAAATTCGGTGATGCCATTGTAGATGCCAGTAATGCCAAAATGATGGGATTGACGACTGAACAATATGAGAAAGTACAGAATTTATCCTGTCAAATAAACGATCTCTTAAAAGCAGCTTTTGAACAGGGCAACCCGTCAAGCGAACTTGCGCAGAAGGCATGTGCTTTGCATAAAGAGTGGCTGGGATACTTTTGGAAGCACTACTCAAAAGAAGCGCATCTTAGACTGGCGCAGGGATATGTGGATGACCCTCGCTTTAGAAAATACTATGACGCCGTTGCTACAGGGTGTGCTGAGTTTTTGCGCGACGCCATTAAGATTTACTGCGAATAATATGTGTCATTGCTTCGCTTGGTATATTTACTGAAATGAGTAGCTTTAGAATTGACGGCGGTTTTGAAGTAAAAAGCTGCCGTCAATTTTTTTATCCCATAAGAAAATGTCAATATTGATACAATCTTTCGAGGCGGCTTTTTGCTTTTTATAGAATCGTATCGTGAAAAGGTTCGAGCATTTCGTGAGAAAGCGCAGCTACATTGTAGCAATCATCAAAATAAAAACTACCGTATGGGTCAATGTCATTTAGATAAGCTTCCAATAAGGATTAGGGAACACATGAGAAATAACCTGTAATCAATATCGTATGATACTAAATATCCCGCCGCCATATTAGAGAAGAATCGGCGTCCAGGGTTGAAAGTTGGTTATTTTCAGCCTTTGATCTAAACAAGAATGGACCCATGGGGCCCAATCTTCTATATATTGCGCCGCCATATTAGAGAAGAATCGGCGTCCAGGATTGAAAGTTGGTTATTTTCAGTCTTTGATCTAAACAAGAATGGAATCATGGGGCCCAATCTTCTATATATCCCGCCGCTAAATTAGAGAAGAAACCGTGTCCGATCCAATAATTGTTTATTTTCAGCCCCTCATATATCTCTCTGCATCTTTCTTCCCCTTATTCCCATGACACACTTGTTCTGCTTTGATTATCTTAATGACATTGCCGTATGGGTGATGTTTTTATTTTGCGTGTTAAGGCAAAGGCATAGGGTGTTTTTATTATTTGGGAAAGCATGGTAAGATGGATTCAAAGAATTTACCAGGCGGTTTTAATCCGGAAATTTTTTAATATGGAGGTGTCTACCATGTTCAATGACGTTGAGCAGAAAATAAAGAGAAAAAATCAAGTACTGTTTTCCCGCGACAGCGAATGCCTGCAGGAGCTTAGACGATTGATAGGGGAGCAGAAGCACCGCACGCTTGTTATGTGGGCATTGGATTGCGCTAAGGCTCCGCTTGTCCAATTTGAAGAGAAATATCCAGATGAATTAAGGCCAAGAAAGGCACTGGAGCTTTGTGAGGCCTGGTCGAGAGGGAAGATCAAGATGCCTGCTGCAAAACGCGCGATTTTGGACGCTCACGCGGTGGCCAAGGAGATTGATGACAGAGTATACGGAGCGCTGTGCCATGGGATTGGTCACGCAGGGGCAACTGTACACGTTGAAACCCATGCTTTGGGACTTCCCTTCTACGAGTTGACAGCTCTTGTTTTAGAGTTTGGTAAAGATAAATATCAGGAAGAAGTTCGTAAAAAGGTTGATTACTACTATGAACGTCTTATCTATTGGCAGGAAAATATCGATAAGCTCGATTTAAAATGGGCAAATTTTTTGATGGATGATGATCGACCAAACAAGGAAAAATTGCTGAACGATCAGATTGCCTCCTCTACATCCTGAACCTCAGGGCATCGGGAGACACAAGAGTTTCAAGATGCTTGATCTTCTCGCCTAATTCTGCCATTTTTGTTCTCTGGTACACGAATGATGAGGTAACAACTGCGACAATGAACGCGACAAAAATAAGTAAAGCTAAAAAGTTTCGAAAGATAACAAACCCGCCTAAGGTTGCAAACCCGCAGCATAGCCCGGCGGCTCTTTCCAATTTGGGAGACTTATTGTGAGTTATCTATAAGATTGCCTTAGACGTCACTTTTCACATAGAGAATAGGAATCACAATTATAAAAGACCATAGCTGATTGAGTTTATTTTCCCAGACCAAAAAGGAAGTGCATTAAAAATGAAAATACTTGTTTCCACAATATTTCAAGATGCAGGGGAGGCAATCCTGCGCACTGTCGAAAAAGTTCTGTCAGTTGAGAGTTATAAAGATAACGTCCTCTCTTTAAAAAAACATGCGAAAGAAACGGATACAGAAAGAATAATCGGTGAAACTTTTTGGAATTTTGTCCTCGCCCTTCGATAACTATTCCAGACTTCTATAGCTTGTCAGGAGCATTTCCCTTGCTGCTCTTTTCATATAGTAAGGGAAACTGCGGGTTGCACACCAAAGACGCATATTTGAAATATAATAAAATAGCATATTGCAAAAGTTAATTATATGCTGAAACTTTTATAAAGGTGTTGATATGTAATGTCATTTAATGACTTTGACGATAGAAATAGATGCAGCCCAAGTGATTTTAACACTCGCTGGTGTTCGTGCAACCCTTGCTATCCCTGCCGGTGCTGTAAAGCAGGGCCTCCCGGCCCTCCGGGTCCTCCAGGTCCGCGAGGACCTCGGGGTGAACAGGGACCGGTGGGTCCCCGGGGAGTTCCCGGCCCACAGGGGCCTCGGGGAGATCTGGGACCCATGGGGCCGCAAGGGCCTCAGGGAGAAATAGGTCCCCAGGGTCCCGCAGGCGTACAAGGGCCGCAAGGTCCCCAGGGATTTCCCGGTCCGGCAGGAGCCACCGGCCCCATAGGACCCGTTGGGCCTCAAGGCCCTCAGGGTCAGGCTGGCCCGGCAGGAGCCACCGGTCCCATAGGACCTGTTGGGCCCCAAGGCCCTCAGGGTCAGGCTGGTCCGGCAGGAGCCACCGGCCCGCAGGGACTCCAGGGCCCCGCCGGAGCAATGGGCCCCCAAGGCCCTCAGGGTGTAACTGGCCCAATGGGCCTGCAAGGTCCTCAGGGTCCACAGGGCCCCATTGGTCCAACAGGACCTACCGGCCCTACAGGACCGGAAACGGGAACATCTCTTATTGAAGCTGCCTGGGTTTCCGGTGGCTTAACGACCATTGCAAACGGAGCTCCGGTGCCTTTCGATAATATTCATTTGGTTAAAGGAGCTATTTCCTATACGCTCGGTTCAGGGGCCTTTGTAATAAGTGACCCGGGATACTATCTTGTAAACTGGTGGGTGGCAACGAACGGAGCAGGAGCCTTAGCTAGTGTTTCCTTTGACCTTCTGCTGAATGGATCTCTCCAATCCCAGGCGTATTCGCCGATTGTAACCAATCAGGCTGTAGGAACAGCCCTGGTTAGAATTACAGACGCGCCTTCCACGTTGACTCTCGTCAACAGTACAGGGGAGGCCGTTTCAATTCCGCAGGCAGCCCGCCAGGCGGATATTACGATTGTCAAGGTGTCCTCGCTTCCGTAAGGCAAATTGTCCTTCACAAAAGGATTTGAGAGGATGTCCTGAAGATTCTCATGCTATAGGCATAGAATAGATATTGCAAGTAAAAGCCTCCTGGTGCAGGTAACTACAACAGGAGGTTTTCGTATACAGTGTACGGTGCCACGGATTGGCCATGGAGGAGCAATCAGTTTTCTTCGTCTCCGACCTTTTCCTGAGATTTAAGGGCCTCTGGGCCGGCAGGAGATTCGAGCTGTTTGATGCGTTCCTCTAAATCTTCGACCCTTATTAGCAGGTGGCTGAATAGTGAGACCAAAATCGCGACAATAAGCCCGATAAATACAATTAAGGCAAAGAAATTTTCGAAAATCAATACTCCGCCAAAAAATAAAAATGCATAGGTTAATATAATGGATATTACAAGCGTACCGAGAAATTTTAGCATTGCAGCTACCTCTATACTTCCTTTCTGCTTCCGGACTGTTCCTGAAGACAAATAAAATCACTGCGTTCCACAAGATGGAGCTTTACAACGGACTATTTCTTTATATTCAGCATAACATAGCTTCTCGCCCCCTTCTATACCTTTTTGCGAAACAGGAGGGCTTTGCATGGAACCTCCAGTCATTTTAGCGGGCCTTCTTTGCTGCCCTATTTGCATCTGCCATCAACTATTCCGAAAAATTATCCAAAAAAAACAAACGCTCTTCTGTGTATAAGATTATCCAATATATAGATGAAAGATAGCACCCAGAGCCCCAACCTTAGCTAAAATTGATGATATTTTTTTCTGTGTATAAGAAACCCCGCTTTTCTTATACACAAATCCATTTTCTTTTGTTTTTAGATAGCTTCAGCGGTTTAAAGGGAAAGAGATCCTCGTTTTGGGCATAATCTTATACACAGATTGCAATTTCTTCAGTTTTAGATAAAGTAAATTTTATTTTTCATGTGTTAGCCCTGGCGAAACAGGAGCCGGTTGATCGGCAATCAACGCTTGCGCTGTCTTATAAAAGTCCGCGGCCATTATGAACATATCGCCGAATTTGCCGGTTTTACTTTTATAGTACCCATGTTAAACTAAAATTGAAATGACCTGTATTTTGGGGAAAGTAGGCATATCATGAAAGAGACAGTCACTTATGTGCATGATGGTTTTAACGGCATGTTCAGCAGATGTAAAACAAGAGCTTGAACAGTTACCTGACGATTATAGCCTTGAAAACGCCAGGGCCGATAACTGTGTTGTTTTTGAAAATGGTGATATCACTTCCGGACAATCGGAGTGGGATCGCTTTATTAAGGCCACAGAGAAAGGGGAGGCGGATTCGGTCAGGCTGGGATTTTATTATACCCTTGATCCCTCCCGGGTGGCGCCGGAATACTATGAGGAGGTAAAGGACGAATATCCTGTCCTTTACATGGTGGACCTGAGCTATAGCGGTGAAAAATACGCGATAGAGAGCTTTCAAGAGGGCGCGCAGATCTGCCGGGAGTATAGACATCTGATGAAATATGAAGGAGAACCGAGCAGCCGGTATGCCGCCTTTTCCAGCTATACTTTTTACGTTTTGATAGACGACAGTTCTTTGACATGGGAAGATATTGAGCGAAGAATGTTAAGTTCTGACGCGGAGGATTGGATAGATTACTATTTGGTATACTCGGATTTAGTATTTAAATAGGCTTTTGGGACAAAGGACGGCTTTCATACTGCGGCGACATTCTCCAGGGCCAAGGTAGAATAGGGTTTGTCCTTTGTCAGCAGAGGGTATCATTTCAGTATAAAAATTCAGGCGGTGGTTAAATGGAAAATGCGAAAGACTATGCCTTTGAGGTCGGCCCCATCAGGCCGCCCAGTGAAGCGGCGAGCTTGCTTTTAAGAGTAGCGCGAAACTGTCCATGGAATAAGTGTAAATTCTGTGGACTTTATCAGGGAGAAAAATTCAGTATTCGTCCAAAGGAACATGTAATTAAAGACATTGATTCCGTAAAAGGGTGGACGGATTTGTTTAAGCTGGCCGAGTACGTTGACGCGGAAGAACGCAGGGCTATGATCAACAACTTGAAAAAGGAGCTGGGAGGGGATCATTCCTGGGCATACAGTTCTGCCTACAATTGGTATCGCAACGGCATGAAGTCAATATTTTTACAGGATTCAAACAGCCTCGTAATAAAGCCGGATGATCTGGTCGATATTCTTACTCACATTAAAAAGCAGTTTCCCGAAACGGAACGGATTACCTCTTATGCCCGTTCTGAAACGGTGGCCCGGATCAGCGGCGAGGATATGAAGCGTATTGCTGACGCGGGGCTGAATCGAATTCATATCGGCATGGAGACAGGATCCGATGTGATCCTGAAATTAATCAATAAAGGTACGACAAAAGCCAAGCAGATACTGGCGGGTCAAAAAGTGAAGGCTGCGGGCATCGAGCTCTCGGAGTATTTTATGCCGGGGCTGGGGGGCAATGAGTATTCGGATTTAAACGCGTTGGAGACGGCAGACGGTCTTAATCAGATAAATCCCGATTATATCCGGATCAGAACTTTGGCGGTAACGGACAGGGCTGCCCTGATTGAAGATTACAGGCAGGGAATCTTCACAAGAACCAACGACACCAAAATGGTCGAAGAGCTTCTTTTGATGATTGAAAACCTGAAAGGAATCACCAGTACCATAGTGAGCAGCGACCACATTCTCAACCTGCTTCCCGAGGCGGAGGGCCGCTTGCCGGAGGACAGAGAAAAGCTAATTTCGGTTTTAAAAAGCTACCTCGGTTTACCTGAAAGTGAAAAGATAATCTACAGAATAGGCCGCAGGGCCGGCGCCATGGACAGGATACAGGACCTTAACGATAGCGGCAGCAGAAACTATGCAGAGGAATTAATCAGGCAAAACGATATAAATGATACGAATGTAGACGCAGTTGTCGATAGTTTAATGAATCGGTTTGTGTAAAAGAACGGGGAGGATAAAATGGCAGACAATATTTTGATTTCATATGATCCCAGCAACGGGGAAGTGGTTGGAAAAGTACAGAAAACAAGCATTGGGGAAATTCCTGAAAAGGTGCGGATAGCAAAAGAAGCGCAGAAGTTATGGTCCGTCCTCACAGTAGATGAACGGATTGAATATCTGGAGAAATGCGCGGATGTCCTGCGTACAAGGGCTGATGAGATGGCGGAACTGCTCAGCAGGGAAATGGGAAAGGATATAAGGCGTTCGAGCAGTGAAGTTCAGAGCTGTTGCGATGATGTTTCCTATAAAACGGCAGAGATAAAAGAAGCCATCAAGACCAGGGCAATGGAAGGCGGAGGCATGGAAACCCAGCTCCAATATAACGCCCTCGGAGTTTGCGCCGTTATCGCGCCGTGGAATTATCCGGTATCCATGGGTCACTGGCTCATATTGCCTGCTCTGACCGCGGGAAATACGGTGATCTACAAACCTTCGGAGGACACGCCTATCGTAGCCGGCGCCTATGTAGACGCCTTTAACGAAGTTCTTCCCGAAGGAGTGCTTCAAATTGTGTACGGCGACGGAGAGCAGGGAGAGGCACTGGTTCAATCAGAGGTGGATCTTATCGCCTTTACAGGATCCCGGGAGGTTGGAAAGAAAATTATGAGAAGCGCCGCCTCGGGATTGAAACGGCTTATTATGGAGATGGGCGGAAAGGATCCTCTGATCGTATTGGAAGACGCGGACATCGAGAGAACCGCACGCTTCGCCGCCGCAAGCAGTTTTGAAAACGCGGGGCAAATGTGCATCGGAACGGAAAGAATTCTGGTGGATGAAAAGATCGCGGAGGAATTTGAAGAGCGGGTGGCGGCCTATTCCCAGCAACGCCATAAAGTTGGACCATGGAATGATTCCGAGGCTAACGTAGGTCCCATTATTAACGAGAAGCAAAGAAATAAGATTTTAGGACACATAGAGGATGCTGTTGAGAAAGGCGCGAAGGTTTTAGCGGGAGGAGCAAACCACCCGCCAAGATACATCCTTCCAACGGTGCTTTCTAACGTCACGGAAGATATGCTGATCTGGCAGGAAGAAACCTTTGGACCAGTGGCATGCATTACAAGATTCAGCGGTATCGACGAAGCTGTAAGGCTGGCCAACAATAGCCAACTGGGACTGGGCGCTGTGGTGTTTGGGCAAAAGGATGCGGAGAAAGTAGCAAACCGCCTGGAAGCGGGCATGATAGGAATTAACCGGGGGCCCGGCGGTATTGGGGACACCCCATGGGTAGGAGCCAAGCAGAGCGGAACCGGCTATCATGGCTCTCCGGACGGACACAGACAATTCACTCAGGTCCGCGTGATAAGTAAAAGAAAATAAGGAAATTCAATGCCATGAATTGCGGGTCGGTCTCCGTGCCGGTCCGCATCTTTATTTTACAATGTTAATATTCTCGTTGCTGCATCCGCTATGAAGATGATAAAAAGAGCGGCGAAGCACAGGTGCAGTTGGAATGCATTGAGCCGCTTGATCAGCTTTTCAAAAAAAGGCTGCACGAGGTAGATAAAAAACGTGCCTCCGATTCCGAAACGTATACTGGGATTCAGAGCGATTCGGCCGTCAAAATTAAATGGATATGCGTGATAATCCCATAGCCATGCGCCTGTTGCAGCCTCCATAATATAACTGGCGGCAAGCTCCATAGCGGTAGCAATAATCATGACGCCGAGAAAGATGATCAGCGGCGTAATGCTGATGCCGGCAAACTTAATCTTCTTATTTTTCAACTTTCTCAAGCAGATGATAAAGGTCAGCGCGCCGAAGCCGTATATGGGGAGGTAAGGTCCAAAAAGGAAGCCTCTGTTGGAAAAGCCCCATTGATAAACCACCACCTCAAGAAAGACCTCGTAGAGCCACCCGAGCAGGGCGTACATCATAAAAAACAAAAAGTATTTTTCAAAAATCTGTAACTTACTTTGCTGAGTCATTTGCGTTGTCTGCTGTGTTTTGGCAGCGTTCCTCCACTATCCTTTATTTTTTCGGTGCTTTTCAGATCCATTGGATTTTAAATTGATTATACCATAATCGCAAAGCGATTATGGTATAATCCGCCCCATATGCGATTTCGGCATTCTGGCCTGCCGAAATGTTCGCAGGGCACTGAATGTATGATATCCGCATCCTCTGATTTTGCGGATATTATACCATAATTGCAAAGCAATTATGGTATAATCCGCCCCATATGCGATTTCGGCATTCTGGTCCGCTGAAATAATCGCAGGGCACTGAATGTATGATATCCGCATCCTCTGATTTTGCGGATATTATACCATAATTGCAAAGCAATTATGGTATAATCCGCCCCGTATGCGATTTCGGCATTCTGGCCTGCCGAAATGTTCGCAGGGCACTAATGTATGATGTCTGCATCTCTAATTTTGCAGATATTATACCATAATATCTGGACTATATGGGACCGTTGCCAAACCTGTACAACAAAGAGTCGCTGCGATACAGACAATGTGTTCAAGCTAATGAAACAAGCACAATCTGAAAATCATTTTCATATTGACTCTCCTCGTGAAATACACTAAACTGAAAATGACTATCAATTTCGACATTGGTGCAGCGTACTGCAGATACTTAACAGCTTAGACATGTAATGGCTCTGGCTGACTGGCAGACGTTATGCGGGGAGGTAGTAATGAAACGGCCCGAAAATTATAATACGAAGCAAAGAGAAGCAATTATAGACTATATCGTTTCTCTCAATGGCGAACATGTCACAGCCGGCCAGATTATGCAGCATTTCGCTGGGCAGGGTTTTTCTATCGGACTTACTACCATTTACAGGCATCTCGACAGGCTTGTTGAAAGCGGAACATTGCGCAGATATACCCTGGATGGCACTTCCGGAGCTTGCTACCAATACGACGCCGAGGAAGAGAACCCGGATTATTTCCATTTGAAATGTGAGGAATGCGGCGCTCTGCTCCATTTAAAATGCGGTACGCTGGATGGAATCCGACAGCACGTTTTTCAGGATCATGCCTTTGAAATCAATGCGATGAAAACGGTTTTCTATGGGAAATGCGCGGGGTGCCTCGAAGGGGGCAGGGCGATGAGAGGTGAAAGAGTATGAACAGGCAGGTGAAAAACCGATTAACTGCCGCGCTGCTCTGTGTCTGCTATATCACGATTTCCTTTTTTGCGGCGGGACTTGTCATAGAACACGCGGATCATGACTGTATTGGTCATGATTGTTCCATTTGCGCCCAGATCCATTCGGCGGGAAAGTCGCTGAAACAGCTCGATATTTTTGCAGTCTGCGCTGCTTTCGCATTTGTTTTGATTGGATCTCTCCATCTTTATGGGTTTCTTATTAAAAACATATCCCTTTTTACTCCCGTTACGCTAAAAATCAGAATGAATCATTGAAGAACCTTCTATAAGGGAGACCTGGAATGGCTTTAAAAAGGATCCGGTGTTTCCCTGTATTTTTCCATGCAAAGCAAAAATAGACGGAGGTTATATTCTATGAAGCGATTGATTCCCGCAGTGCTTGCAGTTCTGCTTATAGGGGCTGGGATAGCCGGATGCGGGCAAAGTGAAAATGTGGATTCCGGCGATGTTGACGCCGACAGAGACAAAATAAGCGTTGTTGCCACCATCTTTCCGCAGTACGATTTTGTGAGGGAAATTGCCGGAGATAACGTTGAACTGACCATGCTCCTTTCTCCCGGGTCGGAGAGCCATTCCTTTGAGCCGACGCCGAAAGATATGGAAACAATTCAGAACTGTGATGTGTTTATCTATGTGGGCGGTGATTCCGACGACTGGATCAAAGGAATTTTAGAATCTGTAGATACGCAAGGGATGAAAATCCTCTCCCTTATGGACATGGTAGACGTAGTCGAAGAAGAGATTGTGGAGGGGATGGAAGACGATCACGGACACGACCATGATCACGAGGATAAGGATAGCCACGATCATGACCATGATCACGACGATGGGGATGACCACGACCATGACGATGATCATAATGATGACCACGACCATGGACGGGAATACGACGAACATGTCTGGACGTCACCAAAGAACGCGAAAATCATCGTTCAGGCTATATCAGATGTACTGTGTCAGGCGGATGACGCGAATGCTGCCCAATACCGGGAGAACACCACTGCCTATCTGGCGAAATTGGATGAGCTGGACACGGCATTCAAAGACGCTGTTAGCGGGGGCCTTCGAAAAACGCTGGTATTCGGGGATCGATTCCCCTTCCGTTACTTTACAGATACTTACGGTCTCGATTATTTCGCGGCTCTTCCCGGATGCTCCACCCATACAGATGTGAGTGCTGCTACTCTGGCATTCCTCATCGATAAGGTGGCGGATGAAAGTATTCCGGTAGTATTTCACCTCGAACTCTCTAACGGGAAAATGGCGGATACCATCTGCGAGGCTACCGGAGCCAAAAAAATGCTGCTCCACGCCTGTCACAATGTATCCAAGAACGAATTTGAAAGCGGAGTGAGCTATCTGGAGCTGATGACGACTAACGTGGAAGTGATAAGGGAGGCCCTCCAATGACAATGCTTCTTACGGGACAGGATCTTTCCTTTGCATATGAAGGCCATACTGTGGTCAGCGGATTGAATTTTTCCGTGGATCGCGGAGACTACTTGTGTATTGTCGGAGAAAACGGCTCCGGCAAAAGCACGCTTATCAAAGGCTTGCTGCGTTTAAAGGCGCCTCAAAGGGGCAGCATACGGATGGGCGACGGCCTGAAGGCCAACGAGATCGGCTATCTGCCTCAACAGACAGCGGTGCAGAAGGATTTCCCCGCCAGCGCCTATGAGGTAGTCCTTTCCGGCCATCTGAGCCGGCTTGGGATCCGGCCTTTCTATTCAAGGTTCTATAAAGAGGTCGCTAAGGAAAATTTGAAACGTCTCGGCATTTGGGAGCTTCGCAACAGATGCTACAGAGAACTGTCCGGAGGCCAGCAGCAGCGCGTGCTGCTGGCCCGGGCCCTCTGCGCTACAAAGAAGATGCTGCTGCTGGACGAGCCGGTGGCCGGTCTTGATCCCATGGTAACCCAGGAATTGTATCGGCAGATTTCCGAGATTAACAGGGAGATGGGGATTACGATCATTATGGTTTCCCACGATATACACGGAGCAATTAAGTATGCCGATAAGATTCTACACCTGAAAAACAAGCAGGTATTTTTCGGCGCCACCGAAGATTATGTAAAATCCGGCGCCGGTTCCCACTTTTTATCTGGTGGAAAAGATGGTTTCTTATCAGATGAAAATGGGAGCACAGGAGGTGAACAGCATGATTGACATACTGATGGAGATGCTTTCCTATAGTTTTCTCGCCAGGGCAATCGTCGTAGGCTTATTGGTTTCCCTGTGCGCCGCCCTTCTGGGAGTCAGCCTCGTGCTGAAACGGTACTCCATGATCGGCGACGGACTGTCCCATGTGGGGTTTGGAACCCTGGCTATCGCCACGGCGATGAACGTAGCGCCCCTTACCCTTTCTATTCCCGTGGTGGTATTCGCGGCTTTTCTCCTTTTGCGCATCAGTGAGAACAGCAAAATCAAGGGGGACGCCGCTATTGCATTGATTTCTACAAGCTCCCTGGCTATCGGGATTATTGCCATTTCCCTGAGTACAGGCGTGAACACGGACGTGTGCAACTATTTGTTTGGAAGCATTTTAAGCATGAGTCATGCGGACGTTCGACTGAGTGTGGGCCTTTCCCTTGTAGTGCTGGCCATGTTTGCCCTGCTTTACAATAAAATTTTTGCAGTCACCTTTGATGAAAGCTTTGCGAAGGCCACTGGTACCAGGACCGGTATTTACAACATGCTGATTGCTTTTTTAACGGCCATAACTATTGTGCTGGGTATGCGGATGATGGGCGCGCTGCTGATTTCCAGCCTGATCATATTTCCGGCGCTGACTTCCATGAGGCTCTGCAAAAGGTTCAAAACCGTTACTATCTGCTCCGCCATTGTCTCAGTGGTGTGTTACTTCGTCGGTATTACAGCCTCCTATGTATATGAAACCCCTACCGGCGCCAGCGTAGTTCTTGTCAATATTGTCGCGTTCCTCTTGTTCTGGATGGGGAATTTTATTAAAATAAAGATGACAAAAGCTCCATTGCTGGAAGAGCAGGCGGAGAAGAGAGGGATTTAAGTCATGAAAAAGGCGTTAATTGTAATTGTTTGTCTTATATTTCTTGCCGGATGCGGAGGTCCTGAGCTTGCCGAGCCCAAATTCAATGACGGAGGGGAGCAGGCGGGTGATCCTGCAAATAATGAGAATACCTTCTCACCGGGTTTTGACGTGGGTGAAGAACTGGTTCCGCACAACGCGCCGCCGCCGGTAGACGCTGAATCGGATATAATCGAGATAAAAGAGAAACTGTTCGTTGCCCATACCAATGACGTCTATCTCAATGCCGAGGACTATCTGGGAAAAATCCTTAAATACGAGGGGATGTTCAAATCTTATTATTACGATGTAACGGACCAGACGTATCATTCCGTCATCCGCTACGGGCCGGGCTGCTGCGGTTTCGATGACAACGCGGGCTTTGAAGTGATCTGGTCCGGCGAATATCCTGAACAGGACGACTGGGTAGAGGCTGTCGGCGTCCTGGAATTTTATGAAGAAGGTGGCTATAAATATTTAAGACTGAACTTATCCTCATTGACCGTTTTAGATACCCGCGGAGCGGAGTATGTTTTTCAATAGGTAAACAAGGGGCAAACAGAGGAATAGGGCAACCAGGCGGCGCTCCGGATGATAATCTGTTGTTACTATTCACGGTCTGCTTTTATTTGAATCAAAATCTCCTTGTCATCCTGAGCGCAGCGAAGGATCGTACACAAAATTTAAGATTCTTATCTAATTAAGAGGCAGGGTATAGAGAAGATTAAGCACCATAGCGCCATTCTTGTTTAGATCCGAGGTTGAGGATAAACAACTTTTCATTTCGGATGAGGATTCTTCTCTAATTTGGCGGCGCAATCTATAGAAGACTGGACCCCAGGGTTCCATTCTTGTTTAGGTCAAAGGCTGGAATTAACCAACTTTCAGCCCCGGTCTCTGATTCTTCTCTAATTTGGCGGCGGGATCTATAGAAGATTGGGCCCCATAGCGCCATTCTTGTTTAGATCCGAGGTTGAGGATAAACAACTTTTCATTTCGGATGAGGATTCTTCTCTAATTAAGCGGCAGGGTATAGAGAAGATTATGTGCTATAGTGTCATTCTTGTTTAGATCTGAATAAAAGCATGCCGTGAGTAGTAACTGACAAGCGGCGCTTCGGATGGTAATCTGTTATTATACGTTGCATTAAATATGTTTTTGGATATAATTAACTGAGGGGCAAAGGACATGCCAGCCAACCCCAAAACCACACGGAGAAACGAATGAAATGACAGGTGTACTCGTAAATACAGCAACGATTATCATAGGCAGCCTGATAGGGCTGATTTTTAATAAGGGCATTCCGAAGAAATATACCGACGCCATTATGACGGGCATCGGCTTGTGTGTAATTTATATCGGAATATCCGGAACTCTTGAGGGAGAGAATCCCCTTGTTCTCATCCTCTCCATTGTTATAGGACTTGCTGTTGGCACGTGGATCGATGTTGACAAAAGACTTAATGGGTTTGGTGAATGGGTAGGGGAGAAATTTCGGCAAAAGGGCGGAGATTCCTCCACTGTCGCCGAAGGCCTTGTAACGGGAAGTTTACTGTTTTGCGTAGGCGCCATGGCCATAGTGGGCTCCTTGAAAGCCGGCTTCGACGGAGATAACGAGACGCTTTTTATCAAATCCATGCTGGATTTCGTATCCGCCACGGTTCTCGCCACCAGCCTGGGCATCGGCGTAATGCTTTCGGCAGGCGTTGTTTTATTGTATCAGGGATGTATCGTAATGCTGGCACAATTCCTGCAGCCCTTCTTAACGGAGACTGCCATCGCGGAGATTACCTGTGCGGGATCCCTTGTGATCATGGCCATTGGCTTGAATCTTATCGGCATGACGAAGATCAAGGTGGCAAATTATCTGCCGGCTCTCATCCTTGCGCCCCTGATTTCATGGCTGTTCCAGCTGCTTTATGCAGCTTTGGGAATATCCTAGCATGGATGAGATGAAAAAAATAGAAACGCAGCAGAGAAAGGTGCCGGAGATGGACGACAACGCAGGAAAGTACTATATAGAAGATGGTGTGATCAAAGAGGCAGCTTGTGCGGAGAACATAGATATGAGCGGGGATATGATGATCTATGAGGTGATTCGTATCATCGAAGGCATCCCTCTGTTTTTTGAGGACCATTATGTGAGAATGTGCAGATCCTTTCAGGCAGTGGGAAATGTCTGCCGTACAAGCGATTCCCAATTGAAGGATCAGATCCAGAGGATTATAGAGGCCAACGGCAATAGCAGTTGCAATATCAAATATATCATCTCTTCGGTGGATGGAGCTCAAAAAGTCCTGGGATACACCTGCAAAAGCCACTATCCGACGGCGGAGGAGATAAACAACGGCGTACCCGTAGGCCTCCTGCCTCTGGAACGGGAGAACCCCAATATAAAGTTTGTAGATCACGACTATAAGAAAAAGATTAACAGGATTAAGTCTGAAAAAGGGCTTTATGAGGTGTTCCTTGTAGACCGGGAAGGCAACGTAACAGAGGGCGGTACTTCAAATATCTTTTTTGTAACAGGCGGCAAAATTTATACGGCGCCGGAAGAAAAAGTGCTGAAGGGCATAACGCGAATGCACGCCATAGAAACCTGTAAAACTCTCGGTTATGAGGTTGTCGAAGAAGAGATCCCGGCAAGCCGTATAGGGAAAGCGGAAGGCGTGTTTTTATCGGGGACCTCCAATAATGTTCTTCCGGTATCCTCCATCGGCGACCTGAAATACACATCGGCAGAGCATCCGCTTATCTTTGATATCCGCAAAGGTTTTGATCAGAAAATCCAGAGATACTTAAAGGAAAATAAATAATTTCCTCTTGTCTTTTTTCTGTCCTGCTCCCTCGTATTGTATTTTAGAGTGAGGAACGGCTGCATAGGGTTGTGCATATACTGTAAGGTGAACAGTAACCCTCTGTAAACCGTTTATGACCTTGTCAACAGAGGGTTAAATGTATGGGGGAATAAAAATGGCGGATATAAACGAGAATGGGTCTTTCATTCCGGCTTCAGGCCAGGACTTAAACCGATATCTCAATGGCAGTCATATAATGCGCGGCGGCGCAGGCTCGAATAAAAACCCGAACAATAATGTGGTCCCCAATCCCGAACCCATCTTGAGCCAGGATCGATACATTACTTACGGACAAATGAATTTAATCAACGACTTCAGAACGCTCTGGAGAGACCTGATTATCTGGCTCAGATCCTATATGGTCAGCACCGCTACGGGTTTCAGTGATATCGACGCGATAAACAGGCGGCTTTACCGCATTCCACAGACGCTGAACGATAAATTGCAGCCGTTCTTTGGCGCGGAGCGGTCGGAGCAGATTGCGCAGCTCCTGCTCATGTATATTGTACACTCCCAGACCCTTATAAACGCGCAGGTTTATGGAGACCGACAAGGGGCGGATGCCGCAGTCAGAGATCTTTACGAATCCTCTGAAAATCTTGCGGAAGCCCTGGCGATGATCAACCCTTTCTGGAGTAAAATCCAGTGGCAGTACCTTCTTGACCATCTTGCCAGCATGGGAATTCAGGAAATTACCGCTCTGGTATCTCAGGAATATGAAAGAGAGCTGGATATACGAGACAGGATGCTGACCCACGCCTTGGTATTAGGGGATTATATGGCAAACGGGGTAATGTTTTATCTGGTTCCATAGGCTCTCAGGTTGTATTTATCGCATGATCTGCCGGAGCTTTTCTGCTGTCCTGGAATGGGACAGGCCCTAATGGTCATTCTTGACAAATTCACGACAAATGATATATTGTTATTAGCACTCGATATTAATGAGTGCTAAAATCCGGCAGGTAGAATTAATAACTTTAAGATCAAATAATAAAAAGCAAAAGAGGAAGGAGACGTTACTTATGGCGAAAAAACAATTTAAGGCGGAATCTAAACGGCTTTTGGATCTCATGATCAATTCGATTTACACCAATAGAGAAATATTTTTAAGGGAGTTGCTGTCAAATGCCAGCGATGCCATTGACAAGATTTATTATGTAGCTTTGACGGATGAAAACATTCATTTTAACCAAAGCGATTACTATATAAAAATTACGGTGGACAAGCCCAATCGTACCCTGAAGGTGGAGGATACGGGTATCGGCATGACGAAAGAGGAGTTGGAGAGCAATCTGGGCGTCATTGCCAGAAGCGGATCTTTAAGCTTTAAAAAAGAGAACGAATTAAAGGATGGATTCGATATCATAGGACAGTTCGGCGTAGGCTTTTATTCCGCGTTTATGGTTTCCGACAAGGTGACAGTTATCAGCAGAGCCCTTGGCAGCGAGGAAGCGTATAAATGGGAATCAAAAGGCGCGGACGGTTATACCGTAGAGCCCTGGGAAAAGGGGACCGTAGGAACTGAGATCCTGCTGCACATCAAGGAAAACACCGAAGACGACCGGTTTGATGATTTTCTCCAGGAGCATAATCTTCGCTCCATCGTCAAAAAATATTCGGACTTTATTCGCTACCCCATTAAAATGGACGTCACTACAAGCAGGAAGAAAGAGGACAGCGAAGAGTTTGAAGAGGTCGTAGAGGAACAGGTAATAAACAGCATGGTTCCCATTTGGCGGAAGAACAAGAATGAACTGAAGCCGGAGGACTATGAGAATTTCTATGCAGAGAAGCGCTATGGCTTTGATAAACCCCTGAAGCACATCCACGTGTCCGCGGACGGAGCCGTAAGCTACAATGCCATTCTGTTTATCCCGGAGAAAACGCCCTATGATTTTTATACAAAGGAATACGAAAAGGGGCTTGCCCTTTACGCCAACGGAATCCTGATTATGGATAAATGCCCCGACCTGCTTCCGGATTATTTCAGCTTCGTAAAAGGAATGGTGGACTCCGAGGATCTGTCGCTGAATATCTCCCGGGAGGTTCTTCAGCAGAGCCGTCCCCTCAAACTCATCGCGAAGAATATTAAGAATAAAATTAAAGGAGAACTGTTGAGTCTGCTCAAAGAGGACCGGGAAAAATACGAGGTCTTTTACAGCGCATTCGGGAGGCAGCTTAAGTACGGCATATATAGCGAATACGGCATGAATCGGGAGGAGCTTCAGGACCTGCTGATGTTCTATTCTTCCTCCGAGAAGAAGATGGTTACGTTGGACGAGTATGTATCCCGCATGAAGGAAGATCAGAAATATATTTACTATGCTTCTGGAGAATCCGTGGAAAAAATCGATAAACTGCCCCAGCTGGAGCGGGTTTCCGAAAAAGGATATGAAATTCTCTACTTTATGGAGGAAGTGGACGAGTTTGCCGCTCGTATGCTGATGAACTTTAAGGAAAAGGAATTTAAATCCGTAGCCGACAGTGATCTGGGACTGGATGGGGAAGATGAAAAGAAAGCGGAGGATAACCAGAACGGACCGGCCAAAGCTATGCTTCTGGCCATGAAAGAGGTTCTTGGCGAAAAGGTGGCTGACGTGCGTCTCTCTGTAAGGCTTAAGAGCCATCCAGTTTGCCTGTCCAGCGAGGGCGCCGTATCCATAGAAATGGAAAAGGTGCTGCGGTCCATGCCGGCGGATAACGATATCAGGGCTCAAAAAATTCTGGAGATCAACGGAGATCATTGCGTATTTACGGCTCTGGAAGAGGCGTATAAGAATGACAGAGAAAAGCTGAGTTTGTATACGAAGCTGCTTTACAATCAAGCTCTGCTGATGGAGGGACTTTCCGTAGAGGATCCGCTGGAATTCAGCACCGATATATGCAAACTGATGGTGTGATAACAACCTGTTGTCATCCTGAAGGTCGTGAAGGA